>Ga0182024_10001127_pt1 | contig 69173 bp, 67 predicted proteins | sample P32metaG_FD_120480 | JGI IMG/M metagenome (GOLD analysis project Ga0182024, IMG submission 120480) | Permafrost microbial communities from Stordalen Mire, Sweden - P3-2 metaG (Illumina Assembly) | ecosystem: Environmental > Terrestrial > Soil > Wetlands > Permafrost | place: Sweden: Stordalen...
AAGGTCGATGCCGACGACCTCGCCGTCGTGGAGCTGGACCACCGCGTCGCCCCCCTCGCGCAGGTAGTCGCTCGTCGAGCCGAGCCGCGCCGGCCCCACCGAGAGCTGGTCGTAGGTCGACTGGTCCATGAAGACGTAGTCCTCGCCGTCGCGGTACAGAAAGCTCATGTCGCGCTTGTCGATGACGGCCTGCTCGAGGGTCTCTGCGGCGCGGTAAGTGCGCTCGATCACCGCCCCGGTCCTGACGTTGCGGAGCTTGGTGCGGACGAACGCGCCGCCCTTTCCGGGCTTGACGTGCTGGAACTCGACGACCGTGTAGAGCCCGTCGTCGAGGGACAGGCCCATCCCGTTCTTCAGGTCGTTGGATGACACCGACGGCATCGTGTGCGTTCTCCTTGGCTGAGCCGCGTCGCGCAGGTCCGTGGCCGCCACCATGACACGGGGTCACGCGGGGCATCGGGCGATCGTGCGGCCCACGAGTGTACAAGAGCCCCGACTCGCAGGCGCACTGCGCTGTCGTCGTCGTCGACCGCACGCGTCAGGGCGACTGGCTGCTCCAGCGCTCCGCGACGTAGTGGCGGTTGCCCTCGGCGTCCAGCCACACCCGCATGATGCGCTTCGTCGACGGGTCGCTGAACACCTCGTCGGTGGCGTGCCAGCCGGCCTGGGGGCGGTCCGCCTCACGGTAGCGGCGGACGAAGAAGCTGACGACCAGCAGCGCGGCGAGCCCGAGGACGACGAGGATCGCGATCACGGCGCCGGCCATCGGTCCCCTCGCCGCGGCGTCACGACGGCGTGCCGAGGATCACGGCGCTGCCGTAGGCGACGATCTCGGTCAGGCTCTGGCCGACCTCGGAGGAGTCGAACCGAAACGAGATCACGCCGTTGGCGCCGAGCAGCTTCGCGTTCTCGATCATGCGGTCGAGGGCGTGCCGGCGGCTGTCCTCGACGAGCCGCGTGTACTGCTTCACCTCGCCGCCGGCCAGCGCCTTGAAGCTTGCCCCGATGCCCTTGGCCATCCCCATCGAGCGCACGATCACGCCGAAGACCATGCCGAGGTGGCGCTGGACCGGCCACTCGGGGAACGCGAGGGCCGTCGTGATGTGGAACTGCGTGATGGCCGTCGGCTGCGCCGGCTCGTCGCTCATGGGCTGCCCCCGTGCCTCGACGCCGCCGACGCGGTCGCCGGGGCTGGTGCGCTCACGCTAGTGACCGGAGCGGCCCTCGCCCCGTTCACGGTCGTCAGTGCCGATGAAGCGGGGCCGGGCGGGCGTGGTCATCCACCAAGACAAGCGCAACGGCACGACGACGCGGTTCGCCGCCCAGGACATGGCCACTGGCACGGTCGCGGCAAGTGCCTCCCGCGGCCCCGCCCCGAGGAGTTCTTGACCTTCCTGCGAAGTCTCGACCGCAAGTTCCCGAAGGGGCCTAGAGCTGCACCTGATCGTCAACAACGACCACACCCACAAACGGTCCGCTCCTCGCTGGCTTCGCTCCCCAGGTTCCGTCTGCACGTCACGCCGACGAGCTCGGGTGGCTCAACTTGGTCGAGCGCTGATTCCGCGAGCTCACCGACAAGAACATCCGTCGCGGGAGCTTCCCGAGCGTGCGGGACGTGATCGCCAGCATCGAGCGCTACCTGCGAGTCTCCAACGACATTCCGAAGCCTCAGGTCTGGACCGCCACCGCCGGGTCCATCGCTAGGTCCCTGTGTAGCACTCCTTGATAACCGCGGCACTCTCCGGCTGGATCTCCTGCGTTTGGCTCGGACCGGGCGTCGTGAGCACCGCGTTGGCGCCGTTGGCGTACCAGATCCCCCAGAAGTAGATCCCTTGCATGTTGTGCGTCTTGAAGAAGCGGCACGCCATCGAGTACCAGTTCGCCTGGATGCTCTGATTGAAGGGGTGTGAGGTGAGGGGCAGGCTGTAGACCCAGGGGGTCGCATAGGCACCGTCCTGGGCGACGATCGCAACTTCGTCGAGTGACGCAGCCGAAAGTGGGAACGGCAACCGATCGGTCTTGGCGGCCGCGTTGTTCCAGTCTGCGAGCAGCTGCGACGGCGTCGCAGCGTCGTTGGCCAGAACGCCCTGGTAGGCATCCAGGCCCGGTGACGTTCCCGCGTGGGTCGCCTGTCCGGGGCCCCACGGGACAGTGAAGACGAGTTGGCCCTTGTAGTAGCGCTTCGCGGAGCTGATGAGCGATGCCCAGTTCGGCTTCTTGACCAAGCTGTCGAGCTCCGTCGAGATGGCGAAGTGTTCCACCTTCAGCTGCTGGGCGAGCTTCAGGTAGGGAGAGAGCACCGCGAGGTAGCTCTTGAACCAGGCCCCGACATTCTTGGGCCGGATGTGACCAACCCAACTACCGCTTGGAGACTGCGCCAGTTGCAGCTCCTGAACGAGCGGGCGAAGGAACACCGTGAGGCCGAGCGCGTGCGCCTCGCTGATCACGACGCCGAGCCGAGCCGTTGAGGGGGTCTCGTAGATCGTCCCGCAGGTGCGCCTCGCGAACAACGCGCTCGAAGTAATCGACGACATGTAGATCGGGAAGGCGAGCGCGACGGAGTTGGCACCCAGAGACTTGAGCTCTTTGAACTGCCCGCTCGCATCACCCGCCCACGTTGTTGTGCTCTGGCACAGGTCCTGGACGTAGGAGTTGAAGCCCAACTGCTTGGAGGGGCTCGCCGCGGGGAACGCACTTGCGCTTGTCGTTGGCAACGAGGAGCCCGCGGCGGCCAAGACCACGACTCCGATCCCGGCGAGGAGCTGTCGAGCACGCCAGCGCCGACAAGGCTTCGAGAAAGCACGACGAAGCCTGGCAAGGTTCTCAGGGTGGCCCCGCTGGACAAAGGGGTTCAGTCGACGGGGCAACGGATTGTCACTCGGCGACGCTGGCAGCGACGGACTCGCCGAGCGCACTCTCCGACCACTTCACATCGACATGGTATTGCCGATACCTCGCCGTGTCTTGACACCGCATTGTCGAGCCAGCCTTAGCGATCCGTGATCTTGAGATCGGTGATCTTGGCGAGTGCGCCGCCAGCAATGGCTTGGCTAACTCTGTTCACATCGCAGTCAATCCGTCGTCAGGGATCTCCGAATTGGAACTCGAGCCCGACATCCTCGACAACTGCGAGACCCACACACGTCTCGAGGTCCGCTCCTGGCTGGCTTCACACCCAAGGTTCCATCTGCACTTCACCCCGACGAGCTCGAGTGGCCAACTGCCGAGTCCATCTTGGAGAAGGTCCGTCGCGGGCCCGTGGCACCACAAACGGCTAGAACTAAGACGATCCGCTAGCTCGACCCGGCGAGCCGCGCGATCGCCTCGATGGCGAGGTCGTAGGACAGTGGGCCGAACCCGGCGATCGAGCCTGCGGCCACCGGCGCGATCACCGAGACGTGCCGGAACGGCTCTCGGGCCGCAGGGTTGGAGAGGTGCACCTCGACGATGGGGCACCCCACGAGCTCGAGCGCGTCGTGGAGCGCGACGGAGGTGTGGGTGAGCGCGCCCAGGTTGGCGACGACGCCAACGCAGCCCGGCTCTCGGCGCTCGATCGCGTCGATGAGGTCGCCCTCGTGGTTCGACTGCACGTGGCGCACGCCGAGCTCGTGGGTCGCGGCTGCGGCGGCGGTGCGCGCGAGCAGCTCGTCGAGCGTGAGCGTGCCGTACAGCGAGGGGTCCCGCGCGCCCAGGGTGCCGAGGTTGGGCCCGGACAGCACGAGGACGTAGCCGCTCACGTGCCTGCCCCCATCGCGCGGAGCGTAGCGAGCACGACGCGCTCCTCGATGCCGTCGACGACCTCGATCCCCGCGGGCCCGTCCAGCACGAAGGTGAGGTCGTGGTGGGCCTTCTTGTCGCGGCGCATCACCTCGCACAGCGCCGCAGCCGACGTCCCTGCGGGCAGGGCGCCGTCGAGCCCGAAGACCGCCAGCACCTCGTCGTGGTCCGCCACCCGGCCAGCGTCGACGCGCCCGAGTCGCTCGGCGAGGCGCGCGGCGAAGGCGAGCCCGACGGCGACCGCCTCGCCGTGGCGGAGCGCCCCGTCGCCGAGGGGCGCCTGGGTGGTCTCGAGGGCGTGGGCGAGGGTGTGGCCGTAGTTGAGGAGCGCGCGGCGCCCCGCGTCGAGCTCATCGTCGACGATGACGGCGGCTTTGATCTCGACGCACCGCGCCACCTGGGCGTCGACCGGTGAGCCCGCGAGCGTCGCGGCGTCGTCGCCGGTGAGCAGCGCGTACTTCGCGATCTCCCCTCGGCCGCTCGCCCACTCGCGCGGCGGGAGCGTGGCGAGGACCGCGGTGTCGCAGAGCACGCCAAGCGGCTGGTGGAACGTGCCGACGAGGTTCTTGCCCTCCGGCAGGTTCACCGCGTTCTTACCGCCGATCGCGGCGTCGACCTGGCCGAGCAGCGTCGTCGGGAGCTGGACGAGCCCGACGCCTCGGAGGTGGACCGAGGCCACGAAGCCCGCCACGTCGGTCACCACGCCGCCGCCCAAGCCGACCACCACGTCGCCGCGCGAGACGCCCTCTGCGACGAGCTCGCCGCACAGGCGCTCGACCGTCGCCAGGGACTTGGCGCCCTCGCCGTCGTCGATCACGTGCATCGACGCGTCGACGCCGGGGTCGAGGCCCTCGAGCCAGCCCTCGTCGACGACGTGCTGCTGGGTCACGATCGCCGCGGCGCGGCACCTCGGGCGGCGCGCGGCGAGAAGGGCCGCCAGCCCGTGGCGCGCACCGTCGCCGACGAGGACCTCGTAGCGGCCCGACGCCACGTCGACGGGAACGTGCCTCACGTGCGCACGACCAGCTGGGCGATCGCGTCGACCACCTCGTCGATCGACCCCGAGGCGTCGACGCGGGCGCCGGCGACCTCGTCGTACCACGCCCCTCGTCGGACCTCGAGCGCCGCCAGCATCGCCTCGGTGGGCGCCTCGAGCAGCGGGCGGTCCGTGCCCCCGAGGCGCCCGAGGAGCACCGACGGCGGGGCCACGAGCTGGACGACCAGCGGCGTCGTTGCGAGGCGGCGTCGCACGTCCTCGGACTCGACGGTGCCGCCGCCGGTCGCCACCACCGCCGCGCCGTCCTCGGCGAGCACCGCGGCGAGCGCCTCGGCCTCGAAGCGGCGGAAGGCCGCCTCGCCGTGCTCGCGCAGGAGCGGGGCGACCGGTGCCCCGCATCGCGACGCGACCACGTCGTCGAGGTCGATGAAGCCGACGTCGAGCCGTGCGGCGAGGGCCAACCCGACGCTCGTCTTGCCGACGCCGGGGAGCCCGACGAGCACGACGCGGAGGGTCACGCCCCGGCGTCCAGGTGCGCGACGTTCGCCGCGTCGACGAGGAACCCCTCCATGTTGCGCCGCAGCTCTCGCACCGAGTCGCCGCCGAACTTGCGGAGCGCCTCGGAGGCGAGGACGAGCGCGACCATCGCCTCGGCCACGACCCCCATCGCGGGGACTGCGGTCACGTCGGTGCGCTCCTTGAAGGACGTCGCGGCCTCGCCGGTCGACAGGTCGACCGTCTCGAGCACCGGCCGCGTGAGCGTCGACAGCGGCTTCATCGTCGCCCGCACGACGACCAGCGAGCCGGTCGTGATCCCGCCCTCCACGCCGCCGGCCCTCGTCGAGCCCCGGCGGAACCCGCCTTGGGAGCGCTCGGCGCCCTCGTCGCGGGCGATGGAGTCGTGCGCCTCGCTCCCCCGGCCCGCGGCCTGGCGCGAGGCGTCGCCCACCTCGACGCCCTTGACCGCCTGGATGCTCATGACGGCCTGGGCGAGCAAGCCGTCGAGCTTGCGGTCCCAGTGCACGTGGCTCCCGAGCCCGACGGGCACGCCGTAGGCGAGGACCTCGGCGACGCCGCCAAGCGAGTCGCCGTCCTTCGCCGCGGCCCTGATTGCGTCCACCATCGCCGCCGAGGCGGCCGGATCCGCGCAGCGGACCTCGTCGTCGTCGACGCGGTCGCGGTCCTCTGGCCCGGGCCGCTGCGTCGCATCGGCCACCACGCCGCCGAGGGCCACGGTGTGGCTGAGCACCGACGCGCCGAGCACGTCCAGCACGCCGCGCGCCACGACCCCAGCGGCCACGCGGGCGGCGGTCTCCCTCGCGCTCGCCCGCTCGAGCACGTCCCGGGCGTCGGCGAGGGCGTACTTCTGCATCCCGGCGAGGTCCGCGTGCCCGGGCCTCGGGGCGGTCAGCGGCCGCGCGGTGCTCCCCGGGTCCGGGGACATCTCGTCCTTCCAGCGCTCCCACTCGGTGTTCGCGATCTCGATGGCGACCGGGGAGCCCAGCGAGCGGCCGTGGCGCACGCCGGCGAGGAGGGTCACCTCGTCGCGCTCGAAGCGCATCCTGGGGCCCCGTCCGAAGCCGAGGCGTCGTCGCGCGAGCTCGTCCTGGATGGACTCGGTGGTGATCGGGAGGCCCGACGGGGCGCCCTCGACGATGACGACCAGCCCCTTGCCGTGGCTCTCCCCGGCAGTCAGGAACCGGAGCACGGCGTCGGCCGCGCTACGAGGCGTAGTACGGCGTGGCGCCGCTCGCGTGGTCGGTCACATCGACCACGCTCGTGAGCTCGGGGATCTCCTCGCGCAGCTGCACCTCGATGCCGTTCGCGAGGGTCGCCCTGCTCATCGCACAGCCCTGGCACCCGCCCGACAGCGCGAGGTACGCGACCATCGCCTCGTCATCCATCGCGATGAGGTCCGCGCGACCACCGTGGCTCGCGATCGCAGGGTTCACCGAGGACTCGAGCACATTCACCACGCGCTGGGCGACGTCGCCCTCGATGCCCGCGGCGAGGACGTGCTCGGGAACCCCCGGAGCGCGCTCGGCGACGGAAGGGGCGTTCGGATTGACGAGCACGAGGCCGCCGTCTTCGAGCTCGAGCTTGGCGCCGCGCAGCCGGTCGACGGACTCGGCGGGCACCGCCACGGTCATGCCCGTCGTCGCGTCGAGGATCGCACCGGCGGCGAGCTCGGCGATCGGCTGGAAGTACAGGTCGTAGTCATAGCCGCGCGCGGTGACGCCACGGACCTCGACGACGAGGCAGAGGGCGTCGGAATCGGGCTCTGCGCGGAGCGCGCCGAGGACCATCTCGCGAGCCTCGTCGGACAGGGTCACCACGGCGGTCGAGGTTGTCGTCATGGTCACAGTGTACGGGGGACGACGAGTAGGTTCGCGCGGATGGCCAAGGTCCCTCGTGACGCGCACGAGTGGGTGAGCTTCGAGGATCCCGACGAGCGGCGCACCTGGATGTTCGACGTCACCTTCCTCGAGAGCACGTGGCACTGCATCTACGGCAAGGGCTGCCAGGGCGTCCTCACGGGGCCGGCCGAGGACCTCGTCCAGGGCTGCTGCAGCTACGGCGCGCACTTCACCGATGAGGACGACGCGCGGCGCGTGGAGCTTGCGGCGAAGACCCTCACCGCCGACCAGTGGCAGTTCAAGTCGCGAGGCAAGGACGGCGTGGTCCGCAGGGCGAAGGACGGCGAGCAGATGACGAAGCTCGTGAAGGGCGCGTGCATCTTCCTCAACCGCCCTGGCTTCGCGCGTGGACCGGGGTGCGCGCTGCACGTCGCGGCCATCGACCGCGGCGAGAGCTACATCGACCTCAAGCCCGACGTGTGCTGGCAGCTGCCGCTGCGTCGTGACGACGAGGTGCTCGACGACGGCCACGTCCTCACGAGGATCACCCAGTGGGAACGGCGCAACTGGGGCAAGGGCGGCGCGGACTTCCACTGGTGGTGCACCGAGGCCCCCGAGGCCTACGGCGGCACGGCGCGCGTCGTCGACTCCATGCGCGACGAGCTGCTCGCGATGGTGGGCGCAAAGGTCCACCGCCGGCTCGCGGCCTACCTCTCAGACCGCACGGCGCGGCTCGGGGACGCCGTCGCGCTGCCCCACCCCATCGCCCGGCGGCGCTGACACCGCGTCACTCCTCGTCGGCCTCGGGCTCCTCGGCGTCGGGGACCGCCACGCCGCCCATGATCTGCTCGTAGCGGTCGTCCTCTGCGAGGCACCACTCGGCATGGACGTCCTCTGGCTCCGCGCCACACTCCGGGCACGGCTGCACGACCGTCGTCGACGTGCGCTTCAGCTCACGGGCCTCGACGAACCTACGGTGACGACCCTTCTTCACAACGACTCCTTGCTGCCGACGCCGCCTTCGGGCACTCGGCGGCGCGGCCCTCGGACCGTCGGACCCCGACGACCCGCGCGCCAGTTTACCGCCCTCCCATCGCGGCGCTGCCCGCGCACCGCACGCCGTGCAGACGACGGTTGCCGTGGCGGTCCCGCATGGTCGTGCCTCGCCGGAGGGTTGCCGTGCGACACTGTCGTGATGGGCGACGCGTTCGACCCCGCCGAGATGCTCGCGCGGTTCGCCGCGCGCGCCGAGGCCGTGAAGCGACGGGGGCTCCCGCCGATCGAGGGTCCCGAGCGAGCGGCCTTCGCGCGGCAGGCCGCCCTCGACTACCAGGACTACGCGATGCTCGCGGACGCCTCGACGGACCTCGCCGACGGGATCCTCACGCTGCGGATCGACCTGCGACCCCCAACCGATGACGCCTAGTAGCTAGCCGCCGTAGTTCATCTTGGTGTCCTCCATGCGAAGGACGTCCACCCGACGCTCAGATGCGCTCCCCTCGAGTACCTCGTCGGCGACCGCGACGCCGGTCACCTCCCCGCAAAAGAGCGTGTGGCTCTGGAAGCGCACGCGGTCGACCACGCACAGGTCGAGGCAGCCCGCCGCGTCGCGCAGGTGCGGGGCGCCCGACGGGGCGAGCCCGACGGCCACGCCTCCGAGTGCGACGGGTCGACCGCCTGGGTCCGAGGTGACGTCCTCGACGGGCTTCACGAAGCGCCGGACGAGCGCGCGCTGGTCACGGCGGAGCACCGTGAGCGTGGCGACGCCGGATGCCTCGAGGAGCGCGTGGGTGCGCGCGGTCGCCTCGACCGCGAACGCGACGACGCACGGCTCGGTGGCGGCCTGGACCACGAGGCTCTGGGTCATCAGGTTGTAGGGACCCGCAGAGCCCCCGGTCGTCCCGAGCACGTACAGCCCCGCCGGCATCGCCCACAGCAGCCGGCGTCGGCGCGCGTCGTCGACCGGCGCGTCGAAGCGCAGCTCGGTCACGTGAGACCCCGCACCCCGACGGGGTGGCCCGTGACGGCCTCCTCGCGCAGCAGCCCGGCGTAGAGCTCGCCGATGGCCTGCGCAAGCTCCCGGTCGACAAGCGCCCGCGTGCCCTTGGCCCCCGGGTTCGAGACGCACTGGGCCGAGGCGTGGACGAACTCGTCGTAGCTGGCCGACAGGTGACCCGTGAGCTGGGCGTCGGGGGTGGGGAGCAGGTCGGTGTTCTCGCCGTTGGCGTCCTGGAACAGCTCGGCGCAGTCGGTCCGCACCACGAGGGGGGCCCGGGCCGCGCCGATCGCGTCGTGGACGCGGCTCGCGTCGTCGTGGAGCGTCTGGACGCTCTCGGGGAAGGACCCCGCTGCCGCCCAGGCCCGCACCGCGGCAGCGGGCGAGACGCTCGAGCCGCAGCCCGCGAGGGCCGCCGCCGCGACGCCAGCGGCCAGCGCGGCGGCCACGGCACGGACGGTCATCCAGCGACGACGAGGTGCGGGCGTCGCTTGCCGCGACGCAGCAGCACGTAGCGACCGTGGAGCAGGTCCGCCTCGCCCACCGTCGCCGCCGCGTCGGTGACCCGACGGTTGTTGAGGTAGACCCCGCCTTGCTCGATCGCCCGGCGCGCCTCGCCGTTCGACGCGCACATGCCCGTCGTCGCGAGCAGCTCGATGGCTGAGATCCCCCGGACGAACGCGTCGCGGCCGAGCACCGTCGACGGCGCGTCGGCCGTCACCGCCTCGAGCGTGGCGAGGTCGAGGTCGGCGACCGACTCGTCGAAGAGCGCCTCGGACGCCGCGACGGCCGCATCAGCGTCGGATGGTGAGTGCACGAAGGCAACGACCTCGTAGGCGAGCCGGCGCTGTGCGGCGCGCGCGGCGGGGTCGGCGGAGAGCTGGGCCTCGAGGGCCTCGATCTCTGCGTGCTCGAGGAAGGTCAGCATCCGCAGCGACACGCCGACGGCATCGTCGTCGAGGTTCACGAAGTACTGGTAGAGCTGGAACGGCGACGTCATCGTCCGGTCCAGCCACACCCACTCGTCGGTGAGCGTCGACTTGCCGAGCTTGGTGCCGTCGGCGCGGGTCAGCAGCGGCGTCGTCAGTCCATAGGCCTGGGCGCCCGTGAGCTTCTTCACGAGCTCGATGGCGAGGGTGATGTTGCCCCACTGGTCCGAGCCGCCGAGCTGCAGCTCGCAGCGGTAGTCCACGTGCAGCCGGTAGAAGTCATAGGCCTGCAGCAGCATGTAGCTGAACTCGGCGTAGGAGATCCCCCCGTCCTCGCGGTCGAGGCGCGAGCGAACGGACTCCTTGGCGATCATCTGGTTGACCGTGAAGTGCTTGCCGACGTCACGGAGGAAGTCGGTCACCGTGAGGGTGGTCAGCCACGCGGCGTTGTCGACGAGGATCGCGCCGCGGTCCCCCGCCGACTCGTCGAAGTCGAGGTAGCGCACGAGCTGCTCGCGGACCGCGGCGATGTTGGAGGCGACCTCGGCCTCGCTAAGGAGCTGGCGCTCGTCGGCGCGGCCGCCAGGGTCGCCGATGAGCCCCGTGCCACCGCCCGCGACGACGATCGGCCGGTTCCCCGCCAGCTGGAGGCGGCGCAGGGTCACGAGCTGGACGAGGTTTCCGACGTGGAGGCTGCGTGCAGTCGGGTCGAAACCGATGTACGCCGTCACGCCCCCCGCGTCGAGCCGGCCGAGGATGGCCTCGTCGGTGACCTGGTGGATGAGCCCGCGGAACCGAAGGTCCTCGGAGAGCGTCGGCATCGCCGCAGTCTGCCAGAGGGCCCCTGCGTGGCCGCCGGCGCCGCACGGTCAGATCGGTGACTGGAACCTCGTGTACAGGTGGTCCTGAAGCCACTGGACGAAGGCCTGCCACGTGCCGGTGACCTCCAAGACGCCGATCGTGATGAGCAGGAGCCCGCCCACGCGCAGGAGCAGGGCGGTGTGGCGACGAGCGAACGACGCGACCGACACCATTTTGTCGGCGGCCACGGCCGCGGCGAGGAACGGGACGCCGAGGCCAAGGCAGAAGACGGCCATCAGCAGCGACCCGCGCCACGCCGAGGCGCCCGGTGTCCCCGTGGCGAGCGAGAGGATCGCCACGAGCGCCGGCCCGGTGCACGGCGCCCAGCCGACGCCGAAGAGCACGCCGAGGATGCCCGCCCCGCCCACGGTCGCGCCCGGCAGCCAGTGCACCCGAGCCTCGCGGTTGAGGAACGAGGACGACGGGAGCCACCCCGCGAAGAGCAGGCCCAGCACGATCGTGATCGAGCCGAAGATGAGCTGCAGCTCGCGCTGGTGGGTGTGCAGCTCGCTCCCGAGGCCGCCGAAGATCGTGCCGAGCGAGACGTAGACCAACGAGAACCCGAGCACGAAGGCCATCGCCCCTGCGAGCGCACGGCCGGGGCGGTGGCGCCGGGCCGGGGCGACGGCCTCGACGCCGGTCGCCCCGCCGAGGAACGCGACGTAGCCGGGGACGAGCGGGAGGACGCAGGGCGAGAAGAACGAGATGAGGCCCGCGGCGAAGGCGATCGGGACCGCGATGAGCGCGGAGCCGTGCAGGACCGAGTTCTGGACCGAGGCGATCAGCATCGCCCGGGGCGCTCCACGCGTGCCACTGCGCTACCCGCCGATCGCCACGCGCGCCGCGGCACCTGCGGCGCTGCCGAGGTGGCGGTGCAGCGCCACGTTGCGGTCCCGGTCCGGCACCGCGGCAACGACGACCGTCACCGCCTCGGACCCGAGCCCCGCGTCCACCGCCTGGCTGAGCGCCGCGAGGTCCTTCACCTCGCGCACCTCGCAGCCGAAGCCGGCCGCGACGTCGCCGATCGAGACGGTCGGCGGCGTCGCGAAGAGGCGCTCGAACGCCTCGTGGTCGACGGAGCGGCGTTGCGGGAGGAACGAGAAGATGCCACCGCCCCGGTTGTCGGCGACGACGAGGACACAGCGACCTCCGCCGTCGCCGAGGCCGCCGCCGAGCGCGCCCGCGTCGTGCAGGAACGCGAGGTCGCCCAGGAGCCCGACGGCGCGGGCGCCCGTCGCGACGCCGAGCGCGGTCGACACCACCCCATCGATGCCGTTCGCCCCGCGGTTCGCGTACACCGCTCGGGGCCGCTCCACGGCGCCGCCAAACCACTCGAGGTCGCGGACCGGCATCGAGTTCGAGACGACCAGCGGGACGTCGACGGGTAGGGACCGGTAGAGGCGGCGCGCGACGGACGGCTCGCTCAGCTCGGCGTCGCACGCCTCGGCGAAGTACGCGTCCGCCGCGTCGTCGGCCGACCGCCACGCGGCGCGGTAGGCGTCGGGCGAGCCGAGCGGGGCGAGCGTGGCCGCCGCGCGGGCCCACGCCGCCGGCGGGCACGCCAGCACGTCGGCGACGAGGCCGTGGGGGTCGTCGGGCCATCCCGAGGGGGCGACGGCGAGCACGCGGGGCGCCCAGGCGACGAGCGCGTCGCCGAGCGCCCGGGAGGCCGGCGGCGCGCCGAGGGTGACGACGACGTCGGGCCGCAGCGCGTCGCGCACGGCGTCCTCGCCCACGAGGGCGTCGAAGGACGTCACGACACAGGGGTGGCTGCGCCGTGCGCCCGACATCGGATCGGCGAGCAGGGGCCAGCCGTGGCGCTCGGCGACCGCCACGATCGCGTCGGGGTCGCCGGCGCCCCGGCCCGCGATGAGCAGGCCGCGCACGCCGCCCAGCGCGGCGAACGGAGCCGTCCCGGCGGCCTCGTCGGGGACCACGACCGTGCGCCACGGCGTCGACCCCGCGCGCCCCGCCGGGAGCTCTGACGGCGCCGCGTCCAGGGGCTCGACGAGCGGGAGGTTCAGGTGCACGGGCCCCCGGCCCGCGACGGCCGCCGCAACGAGGCGCGAGGCGAGCGCGCGCCACGTGGGTGACGACGCCGGCCGGATCACGCCGGGGTCCTCGAAGCGCCGCACCACCGCGCCGTAGAGCTTCACCTGGTCGATCGTCTGGGGGGCGCCGATCCCGCGGAGCTCTGGAGGGCGGTCCGCGGTGAGGACCACCAGCGGCACGTGGGCAAGGTCGGCCTCGACCACCGAGGCCGTCAGCTCGGCGGCCGCAGTGCCGGACGTGACGACGACGGCGACCGGCCGACGGGACGCGAGCGCGCGCCCGATCGCGAAGAATCCGGCGGACCGCTCGTCGAGGCGCACGTGGAGCGTCAGCGAGGGCGTGGCGAGGGCGGCGAGCACGAGGGGCGTCGATCGCGAGCCGGGGCAGACCACGACGTCGACGACGCCGCCGCGGGAGAGCTCGTCGAAGAGCGTGCGCGAGAACGCCGCCTGCGCGGCGGCGACGTCGTGCGACGAAGGTACGCTCGCCATCAATGGCCTCCCTCGCGGCGGTGCACGCCGGTGAGGGCCCGCTCGTCATCCTGCTGCACGGCTTCACGCAGACCGCGACGTCGATGGCGCCGCTCGCCGAGCGCCTGGCGACCTCGCGGCACGTCGTCGCCCTCGACCTGCCGGGCCACGGGGGCTCCACGTCGGTCAGCGCGGACCTCGGCGGGGCGGCCGCGCTCGTCGTCGACGCCGCCGACGGCGAGGGCTTCGACCTCGTCGGCTACTCGCTCGGAGGGAGGATCGCCCTGCACGTGGCGTGCGCCGCGCCGAGCGGCCTCGGCGCGACCGTCGCCATCTCGGCCTCGCCGGGCGTGGCCGAGATCGAGGCACGTCACGCTCGCCTCGCACGCGACGTGGCGCTCGCCGACGCCCTCGAGGCCGACGGGGACGTCGACGCGTTCCTCTCGCGATGGCTCGCCAATCCGCTGTTCGCCACGCTGCCCGTCGACCGCGCCGGGCTCGAGGACCGTCGCGCCAACTCCGCTGCGGGGCTCGCCGACAGCCTCCGTCGCTGCTCGGTCGGCGCGCAACGGTGGCTCGGTGACGAGCTCGCCGCGCTGGACCGCCCGCTGCTCATGGTCTGCGGCGCGCGTGACGACGCCTTCGTCGCTTCGGCATGCGCCGTCGCGTCGACGACCCGCGCAGTCAGCGTCGCGATCGTTCCCGGCGCGGGCCACGTGGCCCACCTCGAGCGGCCCGACGTCACCGCGCGGCTGGTGGACGCCTTCCTCGCCGCGCGCTGACGACCGCACCGCCGTCACGACGACCACCACAGGCCCGCGGCCAGCGCGAGGCCCGCGAGCAGCTGGAGCCGCGCGGTCCGCGCGAGCACGGGGAGCAGCGCGGGACCGACGGCGCCGCCGAGCACGGTGCGCACGGGGGCGATCGCGAGCGGCACCGCCACGAGCGCGAGGGGGGCAGCGGGCCGCCACACGGCGCACGCCGCGGCGCAGGCGAGGCCGCCGGCGACGAGCCCGACGTAGACGTAGCCGGCGCGGCGGCGCCCGAGCCGCACGGCGACCGTGCGCTTCCCCGCGACGACGTCACCGTCGATGTCGCGCAGGTTGTTGGCGTCGAGCAGCGCACAGGCGAAGAGCCCCATCGACGCGCCGGCGGCGAGCGCGAGCCCCGTGACGCGCCCGGTGAGGCAGAAGGTCGTCCCCGCCGTCGCGACGAGCCCGAAGAAGACGAAGACGAACGGCTCGCCGAGCCCGACGTAGCCGTACGGCCGAGGGCCGCCCGTGTAGCCCCAGCCCGCGGCGAGTGCGGCGGCGCCGACGGCGAGGAGCCACCACGAGGTCAGGGCCGCCAGCCACAGCCCGGCGATGCCCGCAGTGCCGAACGCGACGAGTGCGGCGGCGCGCACCGCGCTCGGTGTGGCGAGTCCCGAGGCGACGAGCCGCAGCGGACCAACGCGTCGCGCGTCGGTGCCCCGGACGCCGTCGGCGTAGTCGTTCGCGTAGTTCGTGCCCACCTGCAGGGCGAGCGCGACCAGGGCGCACAGCGCGAGGCGACCCCACAGGGTCGGCACGGGCCGCGCCGCGGCGGCACCCACGATGACCGGCACGATGGACGTGGGCAGCGTGCGGGGTCGCGCGCCGGCCACCCACCTCGCCGCCCTGCCGATCTCCGTCGCGGTCACGGCCGCTTCGGGAACCTCGCGAAGTCCGGCGCGCGGTGCTCCACGAAGGCATTGCGCCCTTCTTGTCCCTCCTCGGACATGTAGAACAGCATCGTCGCGTCGCCGGCCAGCTGCTGGATCCCCGCAAGGCCGTCGTCGGCGGCGTTGAACCCCGCCTTGCACATCCGCAGCGCAATCGGCGACAGGGTGAGCATCTGACGGCACCACGCGACGGTCTCAGCCTCGAGCTCGGCGAGCGGGACGACGGTGTTGACGAGGCCCCAGCCGAGGGCCGTCTGCGCGTCGTACTGCCGGCACAGCATCCAGACCTCCTTGGCACGCTTGAGTCCGATGGTGCGCGCGAGGATCGAGGAGCCGTAGCCGGCGTCGAAGCTGCCGACGCGCGGCCCGGTCTGGCCGAACCTCGCGTTGTCCGCCGCGATCGTCAGATCGCAGACGAGGTGCAGCACGTGCCCTCCGCCGATCGCGTAACCGGCGACCATCGCCACGACCGGCTTCGGCAGGCGGCGGATCTGGACTTGGAGGTCGAGCACGTTGAGGCGCCCCACGCCTTGGCGGGCGACCGCGTCGTTGCCGAGGTAGCCGTCGTCGCCGCGGATCGCCTGGTCGCCTCCCGAGCAGAACGCGTCGTTGCCCTGCCCGGTGAGGACGATCACCCCCACCGACGTGTCGTCCCGGGCGCGGTTGAACGCGTCGGAGAGCTCGAAGAGCGTTTGGGGGCGGAAGGCGTTCCGGCGCTCGGGCCGGCAGATCGTGATCTTGGCGATGCCCTCGGCGACGTCGTAGGCGATGTCGCCGTACTCGGCGCCCTGGTCGTCCCACGCCGGCGCCGGGGCGCCGCGAAACGCGTCGACGGGGTCCTTCGGCGCACCTGCGATGACGGTCGCCGGCGGGTCGTTCACCGGGCCACGCTATCTGCGCGGCGGCGACGCTCGCGATCCGGGACGCGCGGCGGGAAGCTCGGCCGATGCGGCGGCCCGCGTCCCGGTGACGTCAACCGAGCACAATGGTGTCGAATCGCGCCGCGTCGATCGACGTAGAGGTGATGCACACGATCCGAAGGAGCCCCATGCCCCAGTACGCCGTCTTCCTCTACGCCCCCGCCGACGACGACACCGAGCCAGAACCCGCCGCCCGCGACGAGCACCACCGTCATGCCGCCGAGCTCCGCGACTCCGGCAAGATGGTCGCGGCCTTCGCGCTCGAGGACCCCGCGACGGCGACGTCGATCCGCAGCGACGGGAGCATCACCGACGGTCCCTTCATCGAGGCGAAGGAGGTCATCTTGGGCTTCTACGTGCTCGAGGCGCACGACCTCGACGGCGCCCTGGCCGTCGCCGGTCGCAATCCGATCATCCGACAGGGCGGCGGCGTCGAGGTGCGGCCCGTCGAGGGCGGCGAGGTACGGCCCTCAGTCTGATGAGCATCGACGCAGCGGTCGAGCAGGCGGTGGCCGCCGCGCACCGCCACGAGTGGGCGACGCTGCTCGCCGCGACGGTCCGGACGACGAGGAACCTCGATGTCGCAGAGGAGTGCGTGCAGGAGGCCTTCGCCGCCGCCCTCGCGACGTGGGCCACCACGGGCATCCCCGAGCACCCCGGCGCGTGGCTCACGACCATCGCGCGGCGCCGTGCGATCGACGCGGTGCGCCGGGATGCGGCGTTGCGCCCGAAGCTGCCGCTCCTCGTCATCGCCGAGGAGGCGGGACCCGACGACGCGCATGACGCCGGCGACGGGGAGGGCGGGGACGGCGTCGGTGACGAACGCCTCCGCCTCATCTTCATGAGCTGCCACCCCGCCTTGGCGCCCGATGCGCGGCTTGCCCTCACGCTCCGACTGGTCTGCGGCGTGCCGACCGCAGACGTCGCGCGAGCACTGCTCGTCTCGGAGACCACGATGGGCGCGCGACTCACGCGTGCGAAGCGCAAGATCGCGATCGCGAGGATCCCGGTGCGGGCACCGTCTGCCGCCGAGCTCCCGGACCGACTCTCCTCGGTGCTCGGCGTCCTCCACCTCCTGTTCTCGCTCGGGTACGCCGCCCCCTCCGGCGACGAGCTGCACCGGGTCGACCTAGTGGACGAGGCGGTCCGGCTCGCGAGGGTGCTGCGCGAGCTGATGCCAGACGAGCGCGAGGTCGGCGGCCTCCTCGCGCTCCTGCTCGCGATCGACGCGCGACGCGCGACCCGGGTTGGTCCGGACGGCACGCCGCTCACGCTCGATCGCCAGGACCGGACCAGATGGGACCAGGCGATGCTGCGAGAGGCGAACGAGCTCCTCGAAGCGGGACCACGTGGCGCACCACCTGGTCGGTACGTGCTCCAGGCGGCGATCGCGTCGCTCCACGCGGCAGCGCCCACGTTCGACGAGACGGACTGGGACCAGATCCTGCGCCTCTACGACGCGATGGTCGTGGTCTGGCCGTCGCCGGTCGTCCGTCTCAATCGTGCGGTCGCCCTCTCCATGACCGAGGGGCCGGCCGCCGCGCTCGACGAGGTGGACGCCGTGTCCAGCGATGGCCGCCTCTCGAGCTACCACTACCTCCCGGCCGTGCGCGCGGACCTCCTGCGCCGCCTCGGTCGCACGGCAGAGGCCGACGACGCCGATCGGCTCGCGCTCTCGCTCGCGAGCAACGAGGCGGAGCGCGCCTTCCTGTCGGCGCGCCTCGCGGGCCGGCCGCCCGCGTAGGGCTAGACGGGGGCGACGAGGAGGCCCGGTACGGCGCGGTCGACGACCTCGCGGCGCTCATGGTCCTCGAGGCGCGCGAGCAACTCGGCACGCACCTGCGCGGCCGACGGGTCCTCGAAGCGGTTGACCCGCTGCAGCGGGTCGTCGCCGAGGTCGTAGAGCTCCCCCTCGGTGCCGTCGTGCATCGTGCCGACGTCGCACCTCGTGAGCAGCCAGCCGTCGGCGACGACGGTGCGCAGGTGCACGTCCACACCGAACAAGGCCGAGTCCCACTCGGTGATCGCCGCGTCGAAGCCCCGCGCGCTGGCGTCGACGTCGCTCACCGGCAGCGGCGAGCCCTCCATCCAGGGCCGGGGGGGCTCCCCGGCGATCGCGAGGAACGTCGCGGCGAGGTCGACGAGCCCGACGGGCCGCTCGACGATGGCCGGCCTCGGCGCGGCCGACGGTGCGGGACGCCAGACGAGCGGCAGGCGCAGCAGCCCGTCGACGTGGTACGGCCCCTTGAAGAGGAGCCCGTAGTCCCCCTGGAGCTCGCCGTGGTCGGTCGTCACGACGACGTCGGTGCGCGCGCTGAAGCCGAGTCGCTCGACGGCACCGAGTACGCGGCCGATCGCCTCGTCCACCAGCTCGACCTCGATCGCGTTGAGCGCGTTCACCTCGCGGACCTGGTCGGCGGTGAGCGTCGCGGGCACCCACTTGGCGGGCGCCTCGTAGTTGGACACGACCTCGCCGCGGTACCACTTCGACCAGTGCCGCGGCTTCGCGTCGAGCACGGCCTCGCGCGCCGCAGGATCTTCGAGGTAGCCCGCCGGCAGCGCCACGTCGCGCCAGTCGATCCGGTGGCGCTCGGATGCCGGGGGGTCCCAGGGATGGTGGGGGTCGGGGAAGCTCATCCAGCAGAAGAAGTCCGCGTCGGCGTCGAGCTGCTCGAGCCAGTCGACGGTTCGGTCGGCGACCCACTCGGTGTGGTACCACTCCCGGGGGATCTCGTTGTGCTGCACCTGGGGCGCGCCGGTGGCGCCGCCACCCTGGGCCGACACCTCGAGGTCGGCGTCGAGGACGCGGTAGTACATCGCGACGGCCTCGGGATGGGTCCGCTGGAGCCAGCGCGAGTAGTGCAGCCATCCCGCCGCGCCGTGCGTGGCGAGCTCCAGGTGCTCGAAGCCTCGGTGGCACCCGAGCGAGCCGTCGTGCCACCGATCGATCGACGTCGCTGCACCCATGTCGGCGAGGCGGTTCTCGGCGAACCTCCCGAACGGGTCGAGCATCGGCTCGAAGTGCGCCTTGCCGATGAGCGCAGTGCGGTACCCGAGACCGTTGAGCTCGGCCGCGACGCTGGGCGCATCGACCGCGAGCGGGACGCCGTTCATCCACACCCCGTGGGCGGAGGGGTGCTGGCCGGTGACGATCGTCGCCCTCGACGGCATGCACACGACCGACGAGGGATGGCACCGCTCGTAGCGGATCCCGTCGCGCGCGAGGGAGTCGACGACGGGCGTGCGCGCGAGGGCGCCGCCATTGCAGCCCAGAGTGTCGTAGCGCTGCTGGTCCGTCGTCACGAACAGGATGCACCGGCCCATGTCAGCCCCCCTCGAGGATCGTCTTTGCACGGGCGAGCCCCTCGGCGCCCGCGCCCGCGATGACGAGCGCCATCACCGCGGGGATCGCGTTACAGCCGTAGACGCAGCAGCATCGCTTCTCGTCGAGCTCGAGCACGTCGAGCGTGGACAGGTGCGACGTCACGAGCGGGACGCGCACGGTGTACTGGAGGCGCCGCTGCAGCTCGTCGACGGTCACGAGCTCCTCGGGCAGCTCGAGGCCCGAGGCGAGCGTGACGGTGCGCAGCGCCCCCTCGACCTCGCAGGCCGTGACGCCAGGGAACCACTCGCCGAGCCGCGCCGGATCGCCGAGCAGCGCCCACGCGTCGTCCGCGGTCGCGTCGACGACGACGTGGTGCCGCACGGTCGCCATCGCGGCCATTGTGCACCAGTCGGCGAGGTGGCGACCCTAAGGTCCGCCCGTGCCGGAGCTCGTCGCGATCGATGCCCGGGGCCCCGCGCTCCCGGGGCTCTTGGAGCGCGTCTGGTCCCGCGGCGACGCCGCCTGCGTCCTCGACGACCGCCTGACGGGCACGGCGCGCGACATCCAGCTCGCGGCGCTCTCGCCCACCCGGCGCGTCGACGAGGACGGCGTCGAGGTGCCCTGCAACGGCGGTCGCGGCGTGGAGCGCGGCGACGCGCTCGTCGTGACGACCTCGGGGTCGACGGCCGCGCCGCGGGCGGTGGTGCTCACCCACGCCGCCGTCGCGGCGAGCGCGCTGGCGACCTCCGCGCGCCTCTGTGTCGACGCCACCTCGGACCGATGGCTGTGCTGCCTGCCGTGTGCGCACGTGGGTGGGCTCTCGGTGGTCACGCGCGCCCTGCTCACCGGCACGCCCCTCGTGGTGCACCCTCGCTTCGACCCCGCAGAGGTCGGCGCGGCCGCCGCCGCCGGGGCGACCCTCGTGTCCCTCGTCGCGGCGGCGCTGCGGCGCGTGGCCGACCCCCTCGCGTTCCGCGCGATCGTGCTCGGCGGCGCGGCGGCGCCCTCCGACGTGCCGGCCAACGTGGTCGCCACCTGGGGCATGACCGAGACCGGCTCGGGCGTCGTCTACGACGGCGTCCCCCTCGAGGGCGTCACGGTCGCGGCGCAGGCGGGCGAGCTGTTCGTGCGCGGGCCGGTGCTCGCCCGCGCCTACCGCGACGGCACCCCGATCGACGAGGTCGGCCCCGACGGTGCGCGGGGGTGGCTCGCCACAGGTGACGCAGGGCGCGTCCTCGACGGCATCGTCGAGGTCTTCGGACGGCTGGACGAGGTGATCAACACCGGAGGGGAGAAGGTCTGGCCGGCCGACGTCGAGCGCGTCCTCCTCACGCACCCAGCCGTCGCCGAGGTCGCGGTGTGGCGCCGCGCCGACGAGGCGTGGGGCGAGCGGGTCGTCGCCTGGGTCGTGCCCCGCGGCGCGCCGCCCACGCTCGAGGCGCTGCGCGCCCAGGTCGCGGACGCCCTCGCGCCGTGGGCAGCACCGAGAGAGCTGGTCGTCGTCGCCGCACTCCCCCGCACCGCGTCGGGCAAGGTCGCACGGCGTGCGCTTGACGTGTCAGCTCACCCCGCCTGAGGACCGCGTCGTCGTCCCGCCGTCGACGACGACGGTCTGGCCAGTGATCCACGCGGCGGCGTCGGACACGAGCAGGAGCGCGATCGGCGCGACGTCGTCCACCTCACCGATCCGTCCGAGCGGCAGGCTCCTCGCGATCCGCTCCTCGTTGCCCTCCCACAGCCCTCGGGCGAGCTCGGTGCGCACGAGGCCCGGCGCGATCCCGTTGACCCTCACCCTCGGCGCGAGCTCGAGCGCGAGCTGGCGCGTGAGGTGGATGACCGCCGCCTTGGTCGCGTTGTACCACCCGATGCCCGGCTCGGCCCCGAGCCCGCCGATCGAGGCCACGTTGAGGATCGCCCCACCGTGCTCGGACATCCACTGGTGCCACGCGGCTCGCGACCACGTGACGATGCTCGCCTGGTTGATCTCGTAGGTCTTCTGCAGGCGGACGTCGTCGATGTCGAGGAGCGGGCCGAAGTAGGGGTTCGTGCCCGCGTTGTTGACGAGCACGTCGAGCGCGCCGAACCGCTCGATCGTGGCGGCGACGGCGGCCTCCGCGGCCTCCGTTCGCCCGACGTGCCCGACGGTCCAGGCGACGCCGCCGGGGAGTCCTCCGAGCGAGGCCGCCGCCGCAGCGAGGTTCTCGGCGCTGCGCGACACAAGCATCACGTCACCACCCGATTCGCAAAACCTTCGCGCGATCCCGAGGCCGATCCCCCGGCTGCCCCCCGTCACGAGCGCCACACGTCCTTCGACCTCGATTTGCATCGTCCTCCCCCGTCGAGCGGCGAACCTACCTCGGCCCCTGCGAGCGCAACAGCAGCGTCGCCCTAGCCTTTCGCGTGTGCTGCACATCCAGAGCCTCACCGTCGACGCGGCGGACCCGCGCGGCCTCGCCACCTTCTGGGAGGCGGCCCTCGGCTGGCGTCGGACCTTCGAGGACGACGAGGAGGTGGTGATCGAGGCGACGGCGGCCGACGCGACGAGCCACGCGGTCTGCGGGATGCTCTTCCTGCGCGTCGATGACGATCGCGTCGTGAAGAACCGCCTGCACCTCGACCTGCGGCCCGAGGACCAGGCGGCTGAGGTCGCGCGGCTCGAGGCGCTCGGTGCGACGCGCCTCGACCTCGGGCAGGGTGACGTCACCTGGATCGTCCTCGCCGATCCCGAGGGCAACGAGTTCTGCGTCCTGCGCGCCCTGCGACCTGACGAGGTCGCGACAGGCGGGTCGTGAACCGGCTCGCGGGCGCGGCCAGCCTCTACCTGCGCCAGCACGCCGACAACCCCGTCGAGTGGTGGCCCTTCGGGGACGCCGCGTTCGACGAGGCGCGACGGCGCGACGTCCCGGTCCTGCTCTCGATCGGCTACGCGGCGTGTCACTGGTGCCACGTGATGGCCCATGAGTCCTTCGAGGACCCCGCGATCGCCGCGCTCGTGAACCGCGTCACGGTCCCGATCAAGGTGGACCGAGAGGAGCGGCCCGACGTCGACGCGCTCTACATGTCGGCGACCCAGGCGATGACAGGGCACGGGGGCTGGCCGATGACCGTTTTCTTGGACCACGACGCCCGGCCGTTCTTCGCCGGCACCTACTTCCCCCCTGAGCGCCGCCACGGCCAGCCGGGCTTCCCCGAGATCCTCGCCTCGGTCGCCGACGTGTGGGCAACGCGCCGCGACGACGTGCTCGAGCAGGCCGCCGAGCTCGCCGAGGCCGTGCGTCGCGAGGCCACCTTCGCCGGGGAGCTCCTCGCGCGCGGCGAGCCGCCGGGCGACCGCGTGCGGCTCGCTCGCCTCGTCGACGCGCTCGCCTCGCGCTTCGACGGGCGCGACGGCGGGTTCTCGAGCGCTCCGAAGTTCCCCCACGCCACCTGGGTCGACGCCGCGCTCGCGTCGTGGAGGTCCTCCTCTCGCGCCGACGCGCGGGAGATGTCGACCGTCACGCTCACCGCGATGGCCCGCGGGGGGCTGTTCGACCACGTCGCGGGCGGCTTCGCCCGCTACAGCGTCGACGCCACGTGGTCCGTGCCGCACTTCGAGAAGATGCTGTCCGACCAAGCCCTGCTCGCGCGCTCGTACCTTCGCGCCTCGGTCTGGCTCGACGAGCCGCAGCTCGAGTGGGTCGCGCGAAGGACGCTCGACTTCGTGCGCTCGACGATGCGGGTGGAAGGCGGGTTCGCCTCGGGCATCGACGCGGACGCCGAGGGCGTCGAGGGCGCCCACGTCACGATGACCGCGTCTTCAGCGACCGCGATCCTCGACGCCGCGGGTCTCGCCCGGCTTGCGCCGGCGACCGTGGCCCGCTACTCGCTGTCCGACGACGGGCCGCTCGACGGCGCGTGCGTCCCGCGCCTCGCCCCCGACGCTGATCTCGTCGGCACGCCCGACGACCAGCTCGCGCGCGAGGCCCTGCTCGCGGCCCGGGGCGTCGGCCCGCAGCCGGCGATCGACGACAAGGTCCTCCTCGAGTGGAACGCCATGCTGGCGGCGGTCCTCGCCGAGGCCGCCTGGCGCCTCGGGAGGGAGGACTACGGCACCGAGGCCGTCACGCTCGTCGAGCGACTGGTCACGACGCACCGCGTCGACGGGCGGTGGCGGCGACGCGCCGGACCCGACGCCCCCCTCGCCACGAGCGCGGATCTCGCGTGGCTGCTCGAGGCGCTCGTCTCGTGCTTCGAGCTTGACGGCGACGTCGCGCACCTCGACGCCGCCCTCGAGGTGACCGAGGATCTGCTCGACGGGTACTGGGACGGGCCGCGGCCGTCCGCCGCGCACCGCGACGCGGGCGCGGGGCTGTTCCAGTCGCACCGCGCGACCACTGGGCTGCTCGTGCGCGCGAAGGACGTCCTCGACGGCGCGACGCCGTCAGGGGCGTCGGCCGCCGCGTACGGTCTCGCACGGCTGGCGATGGCGACGTCCTCGGACGACGTCCGCGCCGTCGCCGAGCGGCTCGTCACGCTCGGCGAGCCGCTGCTCGACGCCGAGCCCCACGCCGCGGCCACCCTCGTCCTCGCGGCGTGCCTGCTCGACGACGGCGTCGAGGTCGCGGTCCCCGGGGACCCGGGCCCAACCCTCGCCGCTGCGCGACGCGCCGCGCCTCCGTTCTGCGTCCTCGCCCACGGCGCCGGGCCGCTCTCCTTGCTCGACGGGCGCGACGACGGCACCCTCTACGTGTGTCGCCGCACCGCGTGCGAGGCGCCCGTCGCCGAGCCGGGTAGCGTGTCGGCCTCGCTCACGGCGGCGGCGACCTGGGAGGCGGACTCGTGATGTCGGGCGGACTCGCACGCTCCCGTGACGTCGCGGCGACGGCCACCCGAGAGCTCCTCCGGGACCTCCCCGCGCGGACCCACATCGACGTCTCGGCTGGGGCGAGGCTCCTCGTGCTCGTGCTGTCCTGCACCGTCGAGGACACGATCGGGATCGACCTCGCGTCCTCCACGATGGTGCGGCTCCGGGTCCCGTGGCACGACAGGGCCCTGCCGGACCTTGCGGCCTTCGACGTCGTGGAGGCCACGCTCGCGATCGACCCCGAGCGCGACGACACCGCCCAGCCAGAGGCGGTGACCATCGACCACCTGCCGCGCCTCGTCGGGTCGCTGCACGGCGGCGCCGTGCGCCGACGGCTCCGGCGGCTGCAGGCGCCGCCCGACGGGCCGCTGCTCGGGTTCCGTGGCCCCTCCGCGCCCTACTGGGAGCTGCGTGGGGCCCGGCCGAGCGTCGCGCTCATCGTGCCCGAGCGCGGGCCTCAGCTGCTGCGCCGGCGTGACGACGGCACGACGTGGGTGCGGTTCGGCTGGGAGCGCGACGACGTGTGGATGGCGCTCGACGACCACCACGCCATCCGCGCGCTCGACGCCGCGCGACGCGAACGGATGAGTGGCAGGGAGCTCGCCGTCGCGCTCGGGTTCAAGCCGCGCTACCTGCTCACGGCACTCAGCCAGCCCGTCGACGGGCACTGCTACAAGCTGTGCGTGGGCATCCTGCCGAAGGGTTGACCGCCCGGCGCGCTACTTGAGCAGGCGGCCCTTGGCGAGATCCTCGGCCATCGCCCAGCCGAACGCGACGAGCCGCTGGCCGCGGTTCGCCTTAACCGAGCGGAACAGCGACGCGGTGCCCTCAGGGATCTGCGCCTTGGCGACCACGTAGTCGAGGCCCCCGACGGGGTTCGCGTCGTAGCTGAGCACGAAGGTGCGGTCGTCGAGGCCCTTCTCGTTGCCGAAGCGCTTCGCGAGCCGGCGCGCCCAGGCCCGCTCCTCGCCCGTCGGGCGGTGCTCGCAGCGCGGCACCACGTCGTGCAGGCCGCCAAAGGCGCGGTAGCCGTCCGCAGTCATGAGGCGTAGCCCCAAGAGCACGTCCTCGTCGGGGAAGGCGAGCAGGGCGCGGCGGAACTGGTCGGCGAGCAGGCATTTGAGGGTCTGGTCCGACTTGGCGTTGCGGTCGACGAGCGCCACGCCCAGCAGCAGCGACGGGGTGCCGCCGATCCGCTCGAGCGTGCAGAACGAGTAGCCCCGCAGCTTGGATCCCTCGCGCACCGTGGTGACGAGCACCCACTCCTCGCGCTGCTTGGACAAGAACCCGATGTCGAATTTCGGGTCCCGGTCGACGCAGAGGTCCGCCATCTCGACGAGCTCGGTGTCCGAGAGCGCGGTCGTGTCCTTCGTGGATGCAGCCATCGCCATAGTCGTCCATTCTACGAGACTCCAGAGGTGGGTCGCTTCGCCCCGCCTCGGCGCCCCTCGGAGCGCCACGGAGCGCCACGCGGCGTACATTCCGGCGATGGGCACAGCGCCGCTCGACCGCCGGTCCTTCCTCGCCGCCACCGCCTCGGGCGCCGCCGGCATCGCGGTGGCCGCCGGGCTCGAGGGCTGCGCCGGCAGCACCGCCGTCGCCCCGCCGAGCACCCAGGTGCACCCCGCCGGGGGCGCCACGGCCGCGCAATGGGCGGCGTTCGCCGCGTCGCTCACGGGCCGGCTGGTGCGGCCCGGGACGCCCGCCTACGCCACGGCCAAGCTGCTCTACGACCCCCGCTTCGACGCGCTCGCACCGATCGGCGTCGCCTACTGCGCGTCCCCGAGCGATGTCGCGCGGTCGATCGCCTTCTCACGCACCCACGGCTACCGGCTCGCGGTGCGCGCCGGCGGCCACAGCTACGCCGGCTACTCGTCTGGCAACGGGCGCCTCGTCGTCGACGTGACCTCGATGGCCGGCGTGGTCCCCGCGTCCACCCCCGGCGGCGCCGCACGCGTGGGGGCGGGTGCGCGGCTGATCGACGTCTACAACACGCTCGGCCACCGCGGCCAGCTCGTCCCGGGCGGCTCGTGCCCCTCGGTCGGGATCGCAGGGCTCACCCTCGGCGGCGGCGTCGGCGTGTTCGCGCGGCGCTACGGGCTCGCGTCCGACAACGTCGCGGCGATCTCCGTGGTCACCGCTGACGGCGTGGCGCGGCGATGCGCGGCGGGCGAGAACGCCGAGTTGTACTGGGCGCTACGGGGCGGGGGCGGTGGCAACTTCGGCGTCGTCACCTCCTTCGAGTTCACCACCCACCCGCTGCCGACAGTCACACTGTTCACCTACGACTTCCCCTGGGCCGCGGCCCGCGACGTGCTCGGCGCGTGGCAGCACTGGACCGCCGCGCTCAACCCGGCGGTGTGGTCGAACTGCCAGCTGCTCTCGGGCGACGGCACGACGGTGCGCGTGGCCGGGGTCGCGTGCGCGTCGATCGCCCAGACCGCCGCGTGGCTCGCACCGCTGCTCCGCCAGGTCCGACCCACCTACGCGTTCCTCGGCGGCGAGTCGTACCAGCGGGCGATGATGATCGAGGCGGGGTGCTCCGCGCTCACCGTCGCCGCGTGCCACCTCGACATCGCCCACCCTCCGGGCGTGCTCGGCCGCCAGGCCTTCCTCGCGTCGTCGAGCTACGTGCGCGCCCCCATGGGCGGCGCGCGGCTCGGTGCGGTCGTGTCGATGGTCGACGCGCTCGCCAGCGAGCTGCCCTCGCTCGGCGGCGGGCTCGTCTTCGACGCGCTCGGCGGCAGGGTGAACGACCTCGCCCCGACCGACACCGCGTTCGTGCACCGCACCTACCTCGCGTCCATCCAGTCCTCGTTCAACTGGACGGGCGCCACGCCCGCAGCGCAGGTCCGCGCGGGCTCGGCGTGGCTCGAGCGTGTCCGCACGGCGGTCTACGACCCGTCGACGGGCGCCTACCAGAACTACATCGACCCAACGCTGCCGGGCTGGGCCCGCGCCTACTACGGCCAGAACCTGACGCGCCTCGCCTCGGTCCGCGCCTCGGTCGACCCCGACAGGGTCTTCAGCTTCGCCCAGTCCATCCCCTAGCCCCACCACGGGCGAACGCCGTGGGGCGCTGTTCGGGGTCGAGGCGGGCGCGCACGTGGGCGGCGGCGGCCTCGTCGCCCGGCCCCGCGCGATCCACGAGGCGGGCGAGGACCGCGCGGCGGTGGGCGTCGTCGACGTTGCCGCCGTACTTGAACTTGGCGGCGACCTCCGCGACGTGCAGGACGAGACCCCGGATCGCCGAGAGCCGGCGACGGTGGTCCTCGGCGGGGTCGGCCACCTCGACGTCGGGCTGCAGGGCGGCGAGCTGGCGGCGCAGCAGCGCCGCCAGCTCATCGGGGTCCGCCACGACGTCCACGCGCCCGGAGAGCTGGACCGCGGCGTAGTAGGTGGTGGGGATCCCGAGGCGCGGGTCCTCGTCGTCGATGGCCTTCCACGACGACGGGACGAACGCCCAGTCGCCGGCGACGGACAAGACCGCGACCGGCCGCTCGGCGATCGCCTCGAGGACCGGGTTCGCCGCGGCCACGTGGCAGAGGACCTCGTCGCCGTCGAGCACGAACTGGGTGGGGACCACGACGGGCAGGTCGCGACCTGCGCCGCCCGCGACGACGTGGCCGAAGCCCTGCGCGGTCACGAACCCGCGCCACTCGTCGTCGTCCAGCGGACGGTCGACGGCCGGCACGTGCACCGCACCATCGTGGCACGCAGCCCGCGGGGTCAGGCGGCGATCGCGTCGGGCCCGAGCATGGTCCGCAGGACGCCCACGACCGCGCGGACGTCCACGGAGAACTCCATCGGAAGCTGGATCGTGCGCTCCTCGTTGCCGACGAGCAGCAGCTGCACGGGCGAGGCGCCGGGGTGCTCGGCGAGCACCCCTTTCAGGTCGCCGACGAAGGACTCGGTGACCACGCCAAGGGGCAGTCGGATCTTGAGCACGTCGTCGCCGGGCTCGAGCCGCGGCGAGCTGACCGAGATCACGACCAGCTTCGGCGCCTCCTCGCGGGTGTCGAGGCGCCCGGCGACGACGACAACGGCGTCGGGCTCGAGCAGCGCGCCGAAGTCGTGGAAGGGCTTGGCGAAGCAGAGGACCTCGATCGCGCCACCCAGATCTTCGAGGGTGAACCGCGCCCACTCCTCGCCCCGCTTGGAGAAGCGCCGCTGCACGTCGGTCACGACGCCGCCCACGCGCACCACGCCCCCGTCGCCCTGGGGCAGCTCGGCGAGCTCCTTCGCCTCGGCGATGGTGTGGTCGGTGTGCCGCGAGAGCGTCCCGGCGGCACCGAGCAGCGGGTGGTCCGAGACGTAGAGGCCGAGCATCTCCTTTTCGAATCGGAGCCGCTCGTGCTTCGAGAACTCCTGCTCGGGGATGGGCAGCTCGGTGCCCTCCCAGGTCCCCTCCCCCACGCCCTTTTCCTCCGCAGCCGCGGCGAACAGCGTCGTGATCCCCGCGTCGTGCTCGCGGCGGCGCTCCAAGGTGCGAGCCACGAGCTCTTCGATGACGAGGTAGAGGCCCTTGCGAGGGACGCCGAACGAGTCGAAGGCACCGCCTTTGATGAGCGACTCCATCGTCCGCTTGTTGAGCACGATCGGGTCGACGCGGCGCACGAAGTCGTAGACCGAGCTGAACGGCCCCCCGGTGGTGCGCTCCGCGACGATCCGGTCGACCAGGCTCTCGCCGACGTTGCGGACCGCGGCGAGGCCGAAGACGATCACTCGCTCGCCGTCGGCCGACGGCGTGAAGTCGGCCAGCGCCCGGTTGACGTCGGGGACGCCCACCTCGATCCCGAGCGTCCGGCACTCCGCGAGGTACACCGCGGTGCGGTCCTTGTCGTCGCGCACCGAGGTGAGCAGCGCGGAGAGGTACTCGACGGGGTAGTGCACCTTGCACCACGCCGTCTGGTACGCGATGAGGCCGTAGCCGTAGGCGTGCGGCTTGTTGAACGCGTAGTCCGCAAACGGCTCGATGAGATCGAAGAGCCGCGTCGCGAGCTCCTCGTCGTAGCCCTGGTTGAGGCAGCCCTTCACGAACTTCTCGCGCTCGGGGATGATGAGCTCGCGGATCTTCTTCGCGCAGGCCTTGCGGAGGTTGTCGGCCTCCTCGGCGGAGTAGCCGGCCATCTTCTGGGCCACCCGCATGACGGACTCCTGGTAGATCATGAGCCCGTAGGTGTCCTTGAGCACCGGCTCGAGGTCCGGGTGCTCGTAGAAGATCTGCTCGCGGCCGTTCTTGCGGTCCGCGTAGTGGTTGTGCATGTTCGCGGCCATCGGCCCTGGTCGGTACAACGCGACGAGGGCGGCGACGTCGTCGAAGGACGACGGGGCGAGTCGGCGCATGAGCGCGCGCATCGGACCGCCCTCGAGCTGGAAGACGCCCATGGAGTCGCCCCGCGAGAGCATCGCGAAGACCTCGGGGTCGTCGAGCGGCAGGTCGTTGTCAATGTCGGGGCGGCGCCCCTCGCGCGCCTCGACGAGGTCACAGGTCCGCTCGAGCACCGACAGGTTGCGCAGCCCGAGGAAGTCGATCTTGAGCAGTCCGAGGGCCTCGACGCCGTGCATCTCGTACTGCGTGACGATCGGTGCGTCCTCGACGCGGCCCTGGCGGTCCGGCTTGCGCTGGATGGGGAGGTACTCGGTGAGGGGGTTCTTCGTGATCACCACCGCCGCGGCGTGGATGCCGTCTTGGCGGCGGAGCCCCTCGAGCCCGCGCGCCACCTCGACGGTGCGACGCACCGCTGGGTCCTCCTCGCACATCCGCCGCAGCTCGGCCGAGGCCGCGTAGCCGTCCTCATGCTCGGGGCTGCGCTCGAAGCACGCGGCGAGCGGGGTGTCCCGGCCCATCACGAGGGGCGGCATGGCCTTCGCGATGCGGTCCCCCATCGCGAAGTCGTAGCCGAGCACCCGCGCGGCGTCGCGCACCGCGGCACGCGCCTTGATCGTGGAGAACGTGACGATCTGGGCGACGTGGTCGGCCCCGTAGCGCTCCGAGGCGTACTGGATGACCTGGCCGCGGTAGCGCTCGTCGAAGTCGAGGTCGATGTCGGGCATCTCCTTTCGGCCCGGGTTCAAGAACCGCTCGAACAGAAGGTCGTAGCGAAGCGGGTCGAGGTCGACGATCTTGAGGCAGTACGCGACGCAGCTCGACGCCGCCGAGCCTCTCCCCGGCCCGACGCGGATGCCGCTCTCGCGCGCGTAGCGGATCAGGTCCCACACGACGAGGAAGTACGCGGGGAAGCCCATGTTCGCGATCACGCCGAGCTCATAGTCGAGGCGCGCGCGAACGTCGTCGGGCACCGGGTCGCCGTAGCGGCGCTTCGCGCCCTCGTAGGTGAGCTCGGCGAGGTACGCCGATGCGCGTGCCTCGTAGCTCGGCCCGGTGATGCGCGCGGGCACGTCGAACTCGGGCAGCGTCGGCCGGCCGAACTCGATCACGACGTTCGCGCGCTCTGCGATGAGCAGCGTGTTGTCACAGGCGCCGTCGACGTCGGCGAACAGCTGGCGCATCTCGGCGGCGGACTTGAGGTAGTGCTCTGTGCCGTGGAAGCGGAACCGCTTCTCGTCGTCGAGCAGCGCGCCGGTCTGGACGCACAGGAGCGCGTCGTGCGCGGTCGCGTCCGTGCGGTGCGTGTAGTGGCTGTCGTTCGTCGCGAGCAGCGGCGCGTCGATCGCCCTCGCGATCTCGAGCAGCTTGGGGTTCGTCGTGCGCTGCTGCTCGAGCCCATGGTCCTGCAGCTCGATGAAGAAGCTCTCCTTGCCAAAGATGTCCTGCAGCCGCCCCGCCTTCGCGCGCGCGCCCGCCTCGTCGCCGGCGAGCAGGCTCTGGAGCACGACGCCGCCGAGGCACCCGCTCGTGGCGATGAGCCCCTCGTGGTAGCGCTCGAGCAGCTCCCAGTCGACGCGCGGCTGGTAGTAGTAGCCCTCGAGGAAGGCCGCCGAGGACAGCTTGAGCAGGTTGCGGTAGCCCGCGTCGGACTCGGCGAGCACCGTCAGGTGGTAGTAGAGCTTGCCGCCCTCGGCGTCACCGCCCGTGTCGTCGACGCGGCCACGACGCACCGGGCGCTCGTGGCGCGACTCGCCCGCCATGTACGCCTCGGTCCCGATGACCGGGGTGACGCCCTGGGCGCGGCACGCGGCGTAGAAGTCGAGGACGCCGTAGAGGTTGCCGTGGTCGGTGATGCCGAGCGCGGGCTGCCCGTCGGCGACCGCGGCCGCCACGAGGTCGTCGATCCGGGCCGCGCCGTCGAGCATGGAGAACTCGGTGTGGGTGTGCAGGTGGACGAAGCTCTTCGTCAGCTCGCTCGCCTCCCCTGCGCGTCCGGACTACAACGGTGTGACTCCGTGAACATAGCGTCGCCGCACCGCCGCCTCCAGCGGCCGCGTGGCCTAGAGGTAGGTCCCTGGGAGCGGCGAGGCAGTGCCGTTCGGCCCGGGCAGCTGGCGCTGCCGGAGCTCTTCGAGCTGGGCCCGCGCGGCCATCTGCTGGGCCATGAGGGTTGCTTGGATCCCGTGGAACAGGCCCTCGAGCCAGCCAACCAGCTGGGCCTGGGCGATGCGGAGCTCCGACTCGGTCGGCACGCCCTCGCCGAAGGGGATCGCCATGCGGTCGAGCTCGTCCCGGAGGTCCTCGGACAGCGCCGAGGCAAGCTCGCGGATGGACAGCTCGTAGATCTCGCGGAGCCGCGTCCGCCCCGCCTCGTCGAGCGAGGCGGCGCGGACCTCGTCGAGGAGCTGCTTGACCATCGACCCGATCCGCATGACCTTGGCGGGGGACTCGATCATCCCAGCGGTGGGGTCCATGTCCTCGGCGGCGGCCGGATCCAGCACCTCGTCGGGACCGACGATGACCTGCGGCGGAGGGGTCTGGGCGGCGGTGTCGGACATGGCCCCAGCATGCCAGCCGGGCACCCCGCGGACCACGCCGACGCAGGGCCGGTCGTAGTGTCGGGACCATGCGGGTCTCGACGCGGGGCGACTACGCCAGCCGGGCGCTCCTGTCGCTGGCGCTCCACGACGAGGGGGGCCCGACCTCGGTCCGGGACATCGCTGAGCGAACGGGGCTGCCCCAGCCCTATCTGGAGCAGATCCTGCTCACCTTGAAGGGGGCCGGGCTCGTCCGCTCCAAGCGGGGGGTCGGCGGGGGATACGTGCTCGCGCGCAGCGCCGAGGAGATCACCCTGGCCGAGATCGTCTCGGCCGTGGACGGGCCCATCCAGGCCGGCGACTTCGGCCAGCCGCACGAAGACGGCGCCTGCGACCACGAGGGCCAGTGCATCCTGCTGGCCGTCTGGGCGGAGGTTTCGAGCCAGCTGCAGTGCCAGCTGCGCGGCGTGACCCTGGCCGACATGGTCCGCAAGGCGAGGGGCCCCGCACGGGTCTGAGCCCGGTCCTGGACCGACTCGGGAATGCCTTGTCACACCGGGGCGTTGCACAGTTCAGCGCGAGGAGTCCGTGGGTAAGGACCCTGTAAGGACCTGCCGGGGAACCTTGTGCCTGATGTGCACGTAAAGGAGACTTGAGTACATGCAGAACTCGCGACGCGGGGCGACCAATACTGCTGACACCCTGGGCCTGCTCCTGCGGGACCTGGATCGCTACCCCATGCCCAATTACGACGAGCAGGTCGAGCTGGCCAAGCGCGTCGCGGCGGGCGACGAGGAGGCGAAGAAGCAGATGGTCGCGGCCAACCTGCGCCTGGTGCTGCACTGGGCGCGCCGCTACCAGGACCGCGGCGTCGAGATGGTGGACCTCGTCCAGGAGGGCACCTTCGGCCTGCTGCGCGCCGTCGAGAAGTTCGACTGGGAGCGCGGCTTCAAGTTCTCGACCTACGCCACGTGGTGGATCCGCCAGGCCCTCCAGCGGGCGGTCCAGCAGCACGGCCGGACGATCCGCATCCCCCTCGAGGTGGGCGAGCTGCTCCAGCGGCTCGAGGCGACGACCGCCGAGCTCACGAGCCAGCTGGGACGGCGACCGACCGACGAGGAGATCGAGGCGGCCACCGGGATGTCGCGCGCGGAGCGGGCCAACCTGACCGGCCTCGCGGGCGTGACCGCGAGCCTGGACCAGCCCGCCTCGGCAGACTCGACCACGGTGCTCGGCGAGCTCGTCGCCCCCGAGGACGACGACTGGGTGGACGACGTCGAGCGCCAGATGCTCGCCGACCAGCTGCACGGCGCGCTCGACAAGCTCGACGAGCTGCCGCGACGTGTCCTCACGATGCGCTTCGGCCTCGACGGGTCGACGCCGCTCAGCCTGCAGGCGACCGCGGACCGGCTCGGCATCGGCGTGCGCCGCGTGCGCCGCGCCGAGGAAGAGGCGCTCGAGGTGCTGCGCGACGACCGCGACGTGATCGCGGTGCACGAGCCCGCCTGAGCACACAGCTCGCCGCGTCGGCGCCACCGCGCGCCGTAGGGTGACCGAGTGGAGCTCCGGGCGGCGCTGCGGACGACGGGCGCGGTCCGAGAGTTCGACGGCTCCCCTGTGGACCGCGCGACGGTCTACGAGCTGCTCGAGACCGCCCGGTTCGCCCCCTCCGGGGGCAACCGCCAGGGCTGGCGCGTCGTGCTCGTCGAGGAGGCCGCGAAGAAACGCGCGCTGCGCGACCTGTACCTGCCCGGGTGGTACGAGTACCTCGCCTGCGCGAGGGCCGGGCTCGTCCCCTTCGCGCCCGTCACGGACCGCGAGGCCGAGGCCGCGGCGATGGGCACGGTGCCGGCGATCGAGGCGGCTGCGCGCGAGAGCGCCGGCTTCGCCGAGCACCTCGACGAGGTCCCCGTCCTGCTCGTGCTGCTCGTGGACCTGCGCGAGGTCGCCGCGATCGACCGCGACGAGGAGGGCTACACGTTCGTCGGCGGCGCCTCGGTCTACCCGTTCGCCTGGTCGATCCTGCTCGCCGCGCACGACGTCGGCCTCGGCGGCGTGCTCACGACGATGGTGCGGCGGCGACACCGCGAGGTGCGCGCGCTGCTCGGCGCCGACGAGCACCTGGCCGTGGCGGGCGTGCTCGCACTCGGCCGCCCCGTCGCCCGCGCCACCAAGCTGCGACGCCAGGCCGTCGAGTCCTTCACGACGCTCGACACCGTCGGGGGCACGCCGCTCACGCGCTGAGCCGCTCAGGCGAGCAGCGCCGCGAGGTCGGCCGGCAGCGGCGAGGTGACCAGGACCCGCTCGCCGCTGACGGGGTGGTCGAAGCCGAGGGACGCGGCATGGAGGAACACGCGTCCCTGTGCGAGCCGCGGCTCGCGGTGCTGTCCGTAGCGCGGGTCGTTCACGACAGGGCGGCCGATCGCGGCGAGGTGCACCCGGATCTGGTGGGTCCTGCCGGACTCCAAGCGAAGCTCGAGGAGCGTGCGCGGTGGCGGCTCGCGGTGCTCGAGCACTCGGTAGGCGGTGCGCGCAGGGCGCCCGCCCGCGCGCACCGCCATCTTCGTCGGCGTGCGCTGGGAGCGCCCGATCGGCGCGTCGACGACGCCGGTCTCGTCGGCCACGTCCCCCTCGACGAGCGCCACGTAGCGCCGCTCCATCGACCTCGCCTTCAGCTGCGCGGAGAGCGAGGCGTACGCCTCGGGCGTGCGCGCGACCACGAGCAGCCCCGAGGTCCCCTTGTCGAGCCGGTGCACGATGCCCGGGCGGTGGGGGGCCGCGCCGTCGAGGGCGCCGAGCGTGGCGAGCCCGGGGTACCTCGCGAGCAGGCCCGCGGCGAGCGTGCCGGTCCGCTGCCCCGCGCCCGGGTGCACGACCAGCCCCGCCGGCTTGTCGACGACGAGGAACGCCGGGTCCTCCACGACCACGTCGAAGACGACGTCGGGCTCTGCGGCGAGGGCGTCGGGGTCGGACGCGGCGAGCGTGGCCTCGAGCCGCTGGCCCGCCTCGAGCAGCTGGGAGCCCTTGGCGACCGCGACGCCGTCGACGCGCACCGCACCGGCACCGATGAGCGCGTCGGACGCCGAGCGCGTGCAGCCCGTCAGCATCGAGACCGCCCGGTCCACGCGCACGCCGTCGAGGAGGGTCGGGACCTCGACGTCGAGGTCCACCGATCCGGTGACGCCCGGCCGCTCGCTCACCTGACGCGCCACGGGAGCAGGATCGGGCGGCGGAGCAGCGCGAGCACGACGAGCCCCGCGACCCCGAAGGTGATCGCGACGTCCGCGAGGTTGAAGGCCGGCCAGTGCGGGAGCGTGAGGAAGTCGACGACGCCGCCGGTGCTGCGGCGCGCGACGCGGTCGACGTCGTTGCCGACCCCGCCGCCGAGGAGCAGCCCGAACACGATGCCCGCTGGGATCGTCGCGACGCGGAACACGCACGCAATGACGACGACGGTGAGCGCGATGGTGAGCACGACGGCGAGCGTCGAGTGGCGCGAGATCAGCGAGAAGGCGACGCCGTTGTTGCGCCCGACGTCGACGCCCAGCGGGCCGAAGAGGTGGTGGGGCCCTGGGGAGACGTGCGCGAGGACGAGGGCGTTGGTGACCTGGTCCACGACGAGCACCGCCGCGGCGACGACGAGCGCGACGGCCGTGCCGCGAACGTTCAGCGCCGGACCCCGAGGCCGCCCTTGGCGCAGTCGATGCACAGCGACTTGTGGGGCATCGCGCGGAGCCGGTCGCGGCCGATCGGCTTGTGGCAGCTCTCGCACATCCCGAACGCCCGGGTCCGCATCCGGGCGAAGGCCGCGTCGATCTCTTCCAGCTCGAGGCGGAGGCGCTCGGCCTGCATCACGTCGAGCTCGTGCTCGATGTCCCCGCCGAGGCCGTCACCGGCGTCGTCGTCCCAGCCGATGCTGGGGTCGCGCTCTTGGACCAGGGCCTCGGCCTCCTTGAGCAACTGGTCGACCTGGCGGTCGAGCTCGGCGCGGTGCGTCTGGAGGTCCTCGCTCACCGCCTCCACGAACTTCTCGTCGTCGATGTAGGGGTTCTTGTACGTCCGCTCCTGCTCCTTGCGAAGTTTCGCCTCCTGGCGCTCGCGCTGCTTCTGCTCGCGCAGCTCGGCGCGTGCCGCCTCCTGTACGGCGCGGCGCTCGGCGGCCTCCTTGCGCTTCACCTCGGCGGCCGCGGCGCGCTCCGCCGCCTTCTTCGCGTCCGCCGCCTTCTTCTCGGCCGCGAGCTTCTTCTGCTCGGCCGCGAGCTTCTTCTGCTCGACGGCGCGCTTCGCGGCCAGCGCCTTCTTGACCGCTGCCGCCTTCTTCGCGGCCTGCAGCTTCTTCGCCTGCGCCGCCTTCTTCACCGCCGCGGCCTTCTTGGCCGCCGCCGCCTTCTTCACCGCGAGGGCCTTCTTGGCCGCGGTCGCCTTCTTCGCCGTGGCGGCCCTGTGCGCGGTCGTGCGGCGAAGCTCGGCGGCGCGCCGGGCCGCGAGGGCCTTCTTGGCCGCCGCGGCCTTCTTGGCCGCGAGGACCTTCTTGGCCGCGAGGGCCTTCTTGGCCGCGGCGCGCTGGGAGGGGGTCAATGGTGCCGGGCGCCGCTTGGTGCTCGAGGCGGCCCGCACCGGGCGGCGCGCGGTGCTACGGGCCCTCGCCGGCCGCTTGGCGGACGACTTCCTCGCGGCGGACGACGACTTCCTCGCCGCGGACCTGGCGGCCGACTTCCTCGCCGTGGGCCGCTTCGCGGCCGACCGCGCGGCCGTGGATCGGCCCTTCGAGCGCGACGTGCCCGACCTCGCCGGGGCGCGCTTCTTCGCCGCGGGCCTGGTAGCCCGCGCGCGCGCGGTGGCAGCGGATTTTGCCGGGGTCATGCGTCCTCCTCGCGGTGCGTCAGTGATGCTGGCGCAGCGCGGCGAGGCACCCTAGCAGTCAGGCGCCGTCGTCCTACTCCTCGCGACGCGCGTCGTCGATGCTCAGCACCTGGGCGCCCCCGTTGCCCTGCGCACCGGTCTGCCCGTTGGTCGGCGCGACGCCCGAGTTCCGCAGCGCGGCGAGCGCCGATGCGGGCTGCAGGTTCTTGTCGATCCAGCCGAGCAGGTCGTGCAGCGAGCCCGAGAGGCGCATGCGCTCGCTCTCGAGCTGCGTCGACACCTTCTCGACGTCCTCGCCGAGCCGCTGGCGCAAGCCTTCGAGCCGCGCGACCTCGTCGGCCAGGCGCTGCTGTGCGTCCGTCGCGAGCTGGCGCGCGCGGTCCTGGGCGTCGGCGACGATCTTGGCCGCCTCCGACTCGGCGTCGAGGCGCGTCTGCTCCACGAAGCGCTCGGCCATCTCGATCATCTTGGTGACGGTGGCCGTCGTGGCAGCCGAGGCTGCTACGGCCTTCGCCGGGGGCGCGGCGGGCGTCACGGCCGGCGCCGCCACCGACGGGCGGTCGACTTCGGCGTGGCGGAGGCGCTCCGCCGCCTGCGCGGCCTGCGCGGTCGTCTGGCGAACCTGCTCGCGCAGCTGGTCGGCCTCGACGGCGGCGCGCTCCAAGAAGTCGTCGACCTCGTCGACGTCGTAGCCGCGGAGGCTCAGGCGGAACTCGGCGGTGCGCAGGGCGTCGAGCGCACTCTGGGTGGTGGTTGTGTCCATCGCCGGAATATACCGAAGGTTTGTCGCCGGACCGCGGGTTTCGGGGTGCGATCTGGGCGCCGGCCCCTCAGAGCATCGTGGAGCTGATGATCCGGATCGCGAAGAGGATCACGATGATGACCACCATGAAGGACAGGTCGATGCTGACGCCGCGGGAGCCGAGCGGTGGGATCACGCGGCGCACGGGGGCGATCACGGGCTCGGTGACCCGGACGAGGACCGAGTTGACGCGGTGCGCCGTCGACCCGTAGGAGATGGGGAACCAGCTGAGGATCGCCCGGAGGAACAGGCAGATCACGAACACCGTGAGCGTGACGACGAGGACGACTCCGATCGCGTGCACGCGACGAGGCTAGGGCGCCGCGGCGCCCGCTCGGTGCCTAGGACCCCCCGTCGGCGCGGTAGCCCCGCTCGTGGAGCCGCTGGCGCGTCTCCTCGGAGACCTTCACGTTGGCCGGGGAGAGCAAGAACACCCGGTCGGTGACCCGGCTCATGGAGCCATTCGCCATGTACACGAGCCCGGAGCAGAAGTCGAGGATGCGGCGGTGCAGCTCGGGCCCGGAGCCCTCCACGTTCACGATCACAGGCCGGTTGGCCTTCAGCGCGTCGGCGATCTCCTTGCCCTCGTTGAACGAGGTGGGCTGGACGATCTGGACATCGGCCTCGGAGGGCACCACGCGCACCGAGCCAGGAGCCGCCCCCGAGCCCATCGGGCGGACCTGGGGCCGCTGGGTGCCCGAGTCGATCACCGAGATCCCCCGGCGGGGCTGCATGGGGGTGACCTTGGTCACCGGCGGCTCGTACTCGTCGGGTTCGTCGTAGCGCGAGTTCGCGACGGGCGCCGGCTCGGGCTTGGCCCGGTAGGGGCGCGCGTCGCTCTGGGCCCGGTCGAGGTCGTCGTACTCCTCGTCGACCAAGCCCAGGTACGCCATCGCCCTGCGGAACATGTTCTGCGCCATCAGCTGCTCCCCCGCGTCTCCACCGACGCGGGGGACATGCTAGGCGAGGGGGGCCGCGGCCCGCGAAGGGCGCTCCCCGAACAGCGCGGTGCCCAGGCGGACCACGGTCGCCCCGGCCCGGCAGGCCGCCTCGAGGTCCCCCGACATGCCCATCGAGCAGCCCTCGAGCCCGAGGGCGTCCGCCGAGCGGCGGAGGCCGGCGAACTCAGCCGCGGCGGCCGCTGGGTCTGGCGAGGCGACGCACATCAGCCCCTCGACGGCGAGGCCCGCCGCCGCCGCGGCGGCGACCACCCCGGGGGTCTCCTCGGGCGGGCAGCCCGCGCGGCCGGGGCGTCGAGAGACGTCCACCTGGACGAAGCAGCGCGCCCCGGGGGCGTGGGACGCCACGTGCTCGGCGTCGCGCCGCGAGGCGACGGACTCGTAGACGCCCACGCGCGGTGCGAGCCGGGGGAGCTTGTTGCGCTGCAGCGCGCCCAGGAAGTGCCACGTGAGCGGCGCACCCCCGAGCGCGTCGTGGTGCGCGACGAGCTCGCCCGCGTAGTTCTCCCCGACGTCGCAGAGGCCGGCGGCGGCAGCCGCGGCCGGCGCCTCAGGCCCGAAGCCCTTGCAGACCGCGACGACGACCAGCTCGTGGGGGTCCCGGCCTGCCGAGGCGATGCGCTCTCGGACGACCCCGAGGTTGGCCGTCACGCGCGCGACGAGCTCGTCGCGCGCGAAGGTCACCGAAGGAAGCTCGGGATGTCGTCGTCGCCCTCGTCGTCGAGGTCGAAGCTGAACTCCTCGGGCTGCTCTTGGGGGTCCCCGAACAGGTCGATCGGCTCGGGCAGCGGCGCGCCGCTCGCGGAGGTCTTGGCCCCCCGGGCCGCCCCGGCGTCCCAGCGCTCGAAGCCCGCGGCGATGACCGTCACGCGCACGGCGTCGCCGAGCGCCTCGTCGACGACGCTGCCGAAGATGATGTTGGCGTCCTGGTGCGCGACAGAGTGGACGATCTCGGCGGCCTCGTTGACCTCGAAGAGCGTGAGCTCCGGGCCGCCCACGATGTTGATGAGGATCCCGCGGGCGCCTTCGATCGAAGCCTCGAGCAGCGGCGAGGTGATCGCGGCGCGCGCGGCGTTGACCGCACGGCCCTCCCCGGTCGACTGGCCGATGCCCATGATCGCCGAGCCCGCGTTGTTCATGATCATCCGGACGTCGGCGAAGTCGGTGTTGATGAGCCCGGGGACCGTGATCAAGTCGGTGATGCCGCGCACGCCCTGGAGGAGGACCTCGTCGGCCATCCGGAACGCGTCGAGCATCGAGGTCTGGGCGGTGGACACGGTGAGCAGCCGGTCGTTGGGGATGACGATCAGCGTGTCGACCTTGTCCTTCAGCAGCGCGATGCCCTTGTCGGCCTGGGTGGCCCTGCGCTTGCCCTCGAAGCTGAACGGCCGCGTGACGACCCCGATCGTGAGGGCGCCGAGGGCCTTGGCGACCTCGGCGACGACCGGCGCCCCGCCGGTGCCCGTGCCGCCACCCTCGCCCGCGGTGATGAAGACCATGTCCGAGCCCTTGAGGGCCTCTTCGATCTCGCCGCGGTGCTCCTCGGCGGCGAGGCGGCCGACCTCTGGGTCCGAGCCCGCCCCGAGCCCGTGGGTGAGCTGGCGGCCGATGTCGAGCTTCAGGTCGGCGTCGCTCATGAGCAGCGCCTGGGCGTCGGTGTTCGCCGAGATGAACTCGACGTTGCGGAGCTGGGACTCGATCATGCGGTTGACCGCGTTGACCCCACCGCCCCCGACCCCGAACACCTTGATGACGGCGAGGTAGTTCCCCTGACCCCCAATGGTCATCCTTCGTCCCTTCCTCCGGCACCCCCGTGCGCACGGCAGAGGGGCGGGGCAAAGAGCCCTCCGTTCGTCAGGCTAGGGGTGCGGCCGGCATTGGGCAAGGATGGGCAGCGCCACGGCACGCCCCGCCTCGAGCGGACCGACCCGCACCCGCTGGCGCACGACGGTCCGCGGGCGGCGGACGGCGCTGCGCGTCGAGACCCGATCGGGTCTCAGGGACCGGTCACCGTCATCGCCTGCGGCACGCTGACGTCGACGACGTCGCCGACGTGCAGCGTCGTCCGCGCGATCACCGCTGCGACGTCCTCGTACTTCGCACCGAGGTCGCTGGCCGGCCCGAGCACGAAGCTCACCGGGGTCGTGAGGTGCAGGGTCACCCATCCCGACGTGTTCACCTGGATGACGGCGACCTGGGAGTCGAAGGCGGGCGGGAGGGTCGCGGCGACCAAGAGCCCCGGCACCGCGGACGCCGAGAGCGTGGCCAACGTGCTCGGGGCACCCGCGCTCGGCGCGTACTCGAGCCGCGGCAGGACCTCGCGCGCCGCCGCCGGGCCGAGCCGCCGGCCGTTGACGTCGACGAGCACCGAGCTGCCGTGCGGGCCCGGCACCACCGCGACGGCCCTGCGCTCGGTGACCGCGATCGACACGGTGTGGGGCCAGTGCTTGGTGACCGAGACCGACGCCACCCACGGGAACGTGCGGTCGACGCGCGCCGCGACGAGGCCCGGATCGACCGACAGCATCGATGGCGCCCCGGCCAGCCCCGAGGCGTCGACCACCTGTCGTGCCGTCTCGTGGCGCTCGCCGCTGACGGTCACGCTCGTCGCGGCGAGCAGCGAGGAGTGCAGGGCGGCGTAGCCGGCGGCCGACAGCGTGAGCAGGAGCACGACGGTGATGCCCGAGGCGACGAGCCAGCGGCGCCGGTGACGCCGCTCGCGCGGGGCCCGCGGCGTCCGAGGTGCGCGCACCCCGCGTGCGGCGTGGGCGGGGCTCATCGACACCCCCCGAAGCCCACGAAGACGACCTCGGTGCGCAGCGTCACACCCGAGTCCTCGGCCACGAGGTCGCGCACCTCGTCGATCAGCGCGGCGACGTCGTCGGCACTGCCGTCGCGGTCGGCCTGGATGAAGTTCGCGTGCTTGTCCGAGACCGTCGCCGTGCCGTGGCGGCGGCCCTTGGCGCCGGCGGCCTCGATGAGCCTCGCCGCGTGGTCGTCGGGCGGGTTCTGGAACACCGAGCCGCAGTTCGGCCCGCCCGGCTGGTGCTCACGGCGCCAGCGGACGACGTCCGCGACGCGCTCGCGGGCCGCGGCGGGGTCGCCACGGGCGACGACGAACGTCGCGGCCACCACCACCTCGTCGGGCGCCAGGTTCGAGTGCCGGTAGGAGAGCCCGAGGGAGCTCGGCGTGCGCTCCGAGGCGATCGCGTCGCGCAGGTTCACCACCTCGGCGCGCAGCAGCGACGACGCTGTGTCGTCCCCATGGCCACCGGCGTTCATGCGCACCGCGCCGCCGACGCTGCCGGGGATCCCCACGCCCCACTCGAGCCCGGTGAGCCCCTGGTCCGCGCAGCGGCGCGCGAGCACCGGCAGCGCGACGGCGCCGCCGGCGCGCACCGACACGGTGCCGTCGGCGAGCCCGACCATGGGGTCGATCGACTCGAAGGCCCCCGCGAGGACGACGGCTACGCCGTCGAAGCCCCGGTCGGCCACGAGCAGGTTCGAGCCGCGCCCGACCACGAGGATCGGCACCTCTGCGCCGTCGAGCGCGCTCGCGAGCCGTTCGAGGTCCTCCACGCGTCGCGCCTCGACGAGGAGCGCCGCGGTCCCGCCCACGCGGTAGGTCGTCCGCGCGCCGAGCGGCGCGTCGCGCACCGCGAGGGGCCCGAGGCGGGCCACGACGTCGTCGAGGGCGCCGAGCGGGGTCACGCCGCCTCCTCGCGCAGCTCGTCGGGGAGCGTCGTCAGGTCCCCGGCCCCCATCGTGAGGAGCAGGTCGCCCGGACGCAGCAGCGGCGCGACGGCCGCGGCGAGCGCGGCACGGTCCTTCACGTAGCGCACCTCGGGCGCTGACGGCGCCGCGGCGACGGCATCGGCGACGAGGCGGCCCGTGACGCCGGGCAGGGGCGTCTCCCCCGCGGCGTAGACGTCGGTGACGACCACGACGTCGACGCCGTCGAAGGCGCCCGCGAAGTCGCCTGCGAGCTGGGAGGTCCGCGTGTAGCGGTGCGGCTGGAACACCGCGACGACGCGTTCCCACCCGCCGGCCCGGGCCGTGGCGACCACCGCGGCGACCTCGCTCGGCAGGTGCGCGTAGTCGTCGACGAGCGTCACGCCGCGCAGCTCGCCACGGAACTCGAACCGGCGCGGCACCCCGGCGAAGCGCGCGAGCGCGTCGACGACGGCCTCGCCGGGCACGCCGCGGACGAGGGCGACGGCGGCGGCGAGCGCTGCGTTCTGGACGTTGTGCGGCCCCGGCGCCCCGACGCGCACCTCGAGCGTGCCGCCGGCGTGCTGCAGTACGAACCGCGAGGACGCGCGCTCAAGGTGGACGTCGCGCACGACGAGCTCGAAGCCGGGATGTGTCCCGACGCGGTAGGCGCCGACGCGCTCGCCCAGCTCGCGCGCGACGGGGTCGTCGGCGTTCACGACGCGCGTCGCGGCCCGGTCGAGAAGGCTGTCGAAGGCGTCGCGCAGCGACGCGAGGGTGCCGTAGTGGTCGAGGTGGTCCGCCTCGACGTTCGTGATCGCGCAGAGCGCGGGGTGGAGCCGCGCGAAGGTGCCGTAGCTCTCGTCGGCCTCGACGACGAGCTCGGGGCCAACGTCGAGCCGCGCGTTGGCGCCGAGGCCCGCGACGTCGGCACCCACGAGCCACGACGGGGAGCGGCCAGCCGTCGCGAGGATGAGCGTCAGCATCGACGACGTGGTCGTCTTGCCGTGGGTGCCCGCGATCGCGAGCACCTCGCGCAGCGCGCAGAGCGCACCCAGCGCCTCGGCCCTGGTCGCGACGCGAATCCCCCGCTCGGCGGCCGTCGCGAGCTCGACGTTGTCCGGTGCGACCGCCGGCGACGACGTGACGAGGTCCATGGCGCCGACGTTCGCCGCGGCGTGCCCCACGTGGACCTCGATGCCGGCGGCGCGCAGCGCGGCGGCCGTCGGCGAGTCGACGAGGTCTGAGCCGCTGACGGTGTGGCCGAGCCCCGCGAGCAGGCGGGCGAGGCCGCTCATGCCGGCGCCGCCCACACCCACCACGTGGACGTGCAGCGGACGGTCGAGGGCGACGGGCTCAGCGGGCATGGTCGAGCACCACCTGGGCGATCCTGCTCGCCGCGTCGGGCCGCGCGAGGGACCGTGCCGCCGAGGACATCGCGGCCAGCCGGCCCTCGTCGGCGAGGAGGGCGCCGAGCACGTCGTCGAGGGACGCTCCGGACAGCGCCGCGTCGTCGAGGACGACGGCGGCACCCGCGCGCTCGAGGACGCGCGCGTTGGCGCTCTGGTGGTCGCCCGGGGCACCGGGGAGCGGGGCCAGCACGGACGGGACCCCCGTCGCGCAGAGCTCGGCCACCGTCGTCGCCCCCGCCCTCGAGACCGCCACGTCGCAGGCCGCCCACAGGTCGGCCATCGAGGTCTCGAAGGCGACCACCCGCCAGCGGTCGTCGCCGATCCCCTCCTCGCGCTTGCGGGTCTCGACCTCGGCAACGTCACGGCGCCCTGTCACCTGGTACAGCATCGTCGCCTCGCGGGTGCGCCAGCGCACGGCGAGCTCGCAGGTCGCCCGGTTGACCGACGTCGCACCGCCCGAGCCGGAGGTCACCGCCACGACGGCGCCCCGCTCGGCGAGACCCAGGCGCTCGCGGGCAACCGCGCGCGCAGCGGGCGTCCGCTCGACGGCGAGGATCTCGGCGCGGAGCGGCGCGCCCGTGACCACCACGCGCTCCTCGGTGGTCCCGGGGAATGCTGAGGTGATCGCGACAGCGAACGGCCGCAGGAGGCGGTGCACGAGGCCCGGGGTGGCGTCGAGGTCGACGAGCACGAGGGGCCGTCCGGTCACGACCGCGCCGGCGGCGGCGGAGAACGCCGCGTAGCCGCCGACCGAGACCACCACGCGTGGCCTGCGCCGCACGACGAGGACCACGCCACGCACGAGGGCGACGGCCAGCTGGGCGGCGGAGGCCAGGTTCGCGAGGAGCGCGCCGAGGGAGAGGTCGCGACGCAGGCCGCGCCCCGGCAGGAGCACGAGCTCCATGCCGAGGTCACCGAGCAGGTCCTGCTCCCGGCCGCGTCGTGAGCCGACGACGACAAGGCCCTCGGGCTCCACGCCCTCAGCGAGGAGCGCCTGGGCAATCGCACGGAGCGGGAAGACGTGTCCGCCGGTGCCGCCACCCGTGAGCACCACGGGTGCGCTCACCGTTCCTGGCCCGACCGTGCCGGCTCTCGCTGCGGCGCGCGGCGTGGGTCGCGCCGCGGCGCGGTGCGTGGCGCCCGCGGCGCGGTGCGTGGCGCCCGCGGCGCGGTGCCGCGCCCCGGTGCGCGGCGCGGCGTCGCGGTCGCTGCACGGCGAGCCACGCTCGGCCGGGCGGGCCGCGCTGCGGTCCGCGGCGTCGCCACGACCTGCAGGCTCGGTCTCGCCGCGGCGCGGCGTGCGATGCCGACGAGCACGCCGACCGCCGCCATGTCGATGACGAGCGACGTGCCCCCGAAGGAGATGAACGGGAGCGGGATGCCGGTGACCGGCAGCACACCGGTGACCGCTCCCACGTTCACGATCGTCTCGGTCGCGAGCCACGTCGAGATCCCGACCGCCGCGAGCTGGCCGAACCGGTCCGGCGCGTGCGCCGCCACGCGGAGGCCGAGGAGGACCAGGGCGACGAGCAGCCCGAGCACGGCGAGCGCGCCGACGAGGCCGAGCTCGTTGCCGATGATCGAAAAGATGAAGTCGGTGTGCGGGTTGGGCAAGAACCCCCAGGGCAGCGGTGAGTGCCCGATGCCGACGCCGGTCATGCCGCCCGAGCCGAGGCCGATCTTGGACTGGAGCAGCTGGTAGCCGGACCCCGACGGGTCGGACTGAGGGTGCAGGAAGCTCAAGAGCCGTTCTCTGCGGTAGGGCATCGCGACGGCCGCGAGCCCGCAGGCGACGACGAGGAACCCGATGGAACAGCACAGCGCGCGCCACGGCGCGCCGGCGGCCGTGGCGACGGCGAAGGCGATCGCGATCAGCACGACGGCGGTGCCCATGTCGGGCTGCGCCAGCACGAGCAGCGCGGCGATCATCGTCACGATGGCGAGGGGGCGCAGCACCCTCCCCCACTCCCGCTCCACGCGCTCCTTCTTCGCGATCACGTGGGCGGCGTAGAGGCACAGGGCGAGCTTGGCAAGCTCGGAGGGCTGGATGCGGATCCACCCGAACCCGAGCCAGCGCGAGGCGCCGAACGAGCTCACGCCGAGGCCCGGGGCGAGCACCAGCGCGAGCAGCACGAGGGTGCCGACCGTGCCGATGGCGGCGAGCGAGCGCAGCGACTTGGTCGGGCGTCCCGCGGCGAACCAGAACGCCCCCACGCCGACGAGCATCCACAGGCACTCGCGCAGCAGGATCGCCCAGGGCGAGCCGTAGTACGAGATCGACACCACCGAGCTCGCCGAGCCGACCATGACGAGCCCGACCACGCAGAGCGCCGCGAGGACGATCGTCAGCCACAGCGCGAGGGTGGGCCCGTGCGGTGCCGGGACCGTCGACCTGCGACGTGGTGGCGGCGTCGCGCTCGGCACTCAGATCACCTTCGCGATCTTCACGAAGTCGCCGTAGAAGAAGCCGATGCCGAGGGCCGCGCACAGCCCCGCGAGGATCCAGAACCGGATCAGCACGGTGGTCTCTGGCCACCCCAGCAGCTCGAAGTGGTGGTGCATCGGCGCCATGCGGAGCACCCGGCGGTGGAACACGCGGAAGCTGATCACCTGGGCGATGACCGAGACCGTCTCTGCGACGAACAGCCCGCCGATGACCACCAGCAGGAGATCGAGGTTCATGAGCAGGCACAGCCCTGCCAGCCCCGCGCCGATCGACAGCGACCCAGTGTCGCCCATGATGATCCTCGCGGGCGCGGCGTTCCACCACAGGAATCCGAGGCACCCCCCCACGAGGCCGACGGCGACGAGCCCGAGGTCGAGGGCGGTCGCCTGGGAAGGCCCGACGCGGTAGATGGGGTAGTGGCGGAACTGCCAGTACCCGATCACCGCGAGGACGGAGAAGCAGAACGTGGACGAGCCCGCCGCGAGCCCGTCGAGCCCGTCGGTGAGATTGACCGCATTGGACGTGGCGACGACGACGAACGCGGCGAACACCACCCACACCGCAGGCCCCACGTGCCAGCCGGGAAGGTCGTACCTCGTGAACGAGATGGTCGTCGTCGCGCCAGCCCACTTCCACGCGGCGAGCGCGAAGCCCACCGCGACGAGCACCTGGGCCGCGAACTTCGTGCGCTTGTTGAGCCCGAGGTTGCGGGCGTTGCGCACGCCGATGAGGTCATCCGCGAAGCCGATCGCGCCGCACGCGACGACGAGGAGGAGGACGAGGAGCCCGCTGCGCGTGAAGGTCCGGTACCCGCCGAGGTGGCCGACGAGATAGCCGAAGATGGCCGCGAGCACGATGAGGACGCCGCCCGTCGTGGGCGTTCCGGCCTTGACGACGTGGCTCGCGGGCCCGTCCTCTCGGATCTGCTGGCCGATGTCGCGTCGTCGCAGCGTGCGGATCAGTGCCGGCGTGAACACGATCGCGAGGAACAGCGCCGCCGCGCCCGCCTCCATGAGACTCAGCACGTGAGCCCCCCCGCCGCGAGCGCCGAGGCGGCGACGGCGCGGTCGTCGAAGGGGACCAGCACGCCGCCGATCTCCTGGGTGGTCTCGTGGCCCTTGCCCGCGAGCAGGACGACGTCGTCGTCGGACGCGCGCGCGATCGCGCTCAGGATCGCGGTCGCCCGGTCGACCTCGGTCGACACGATCGCGTCGCCGTCGCAGCCCGCCACGATCGCCTCGATGATCGCGATCGGGGACTCCCCTCTCGGGTTATCGGACGTGACGATCACCTCGTCGGCGAGCCGCGACGCGATCGAGCCCATGATCGGGCGCTTCCCCTCGTCCCGATCGCCGCCGCAGCCGAAGACGACGAGGAGCCGCCCGTCTGGGCGCAACGCCCGCACGTCGCGCAGCACGCGGTCGAGCGCGTCGGGCGAGTGCGCGTAGTCCACGAGCACGCTCGGCGGCCCGCCATGGACCAGCTCGAGGCGGCCGGGGACCGGTGGGACGTCCCAGAGTGCGAGCGAGGCGTCGCCGGGGTCGACGCCGAGGACGTCGGCTGCCGACAGGGCGAGCAGCGCGTTGGTGACGTTGACGCGGCCGGTGAGGCGCGTGGACGTGTGGTGCGAGCGCCACTCGAAGGTCGTGCGCCCGATGGCGGCGGCCTCGACGACGACGTCGTCAGCCGAGACCTCGAGGGTCGGCACGAAACGCCGCGAGGCGAGGGCACGCCCCCACTCGTCGTCGACGCACACGACGGCCGCGGCCGTCCTCTGCGGCTCGAAGAGCGCGGCCTTCGCCTCGAAGTAACGCTCCATCGTGCCGTGGTAGTCGAGGTGCTCACGGCTGAGGTTCGTGAAGGCGGCGACGTCGAAGCGAATGCCGTCCACCCTCCCCTGGTCGAGCGCGTGGCTCGACACCTCGAGGGCGACCGCGCCGGGCCTCCCTTCGGCCACGGCGCGGTCGACCACGTCATGCAGCGCGCGGTGCAGGTCCGGCGCGGCGGGCGTCGTGCGCTGCCCGGTGAGCGTCCCGATGGTCGCCGAGGTGTACCCGACCGCCGAGAGGATGCCGTTCAGGAGCCAGGTGACGGTCGTCTTGCCGTTGGTGCCCGTCACCCCCGCCATCGTGAGGGCATCGGCGGGACGCCCGACGATCGCACTCGAGAGCGAGGCCAACGCTGCGCGCAGCGCGCCCGGCGCGACGCGGACGACCGCGACGGCGGCGGTGACCGGTGACGCGGCGACCACGCAGACGGCCCCGCGCCGCACGGCGTCGTCGACGTAGGCCTCCCCGTTCGTCGCAGTCCCGGGGAGGCACACGAAGACCGACCCCGGCGTGCAGCGACGCGAGTCGAGCTCGACGGTCGACACGACGAGGTCGGCGGTGTCGGCGTGAAGCGGTGCCTCGACACCTGCGCCAGTGAGCAGCGCGCCGAGCGTCGTCAAGTCACGTCCTGCAGGAATGAGACAGACCCTCCTGCGAGCGTTGGCGCGATGACCCTTCCCGACGTCGGCACGCCGTAGCGGTGCAACGCGTAGCCCATCACGCGTGCGAACACCGGGGCGGACACGCTGCCGCCATAGATCACTGGCGTCGGTCTCTGGATGACGACGATCATGGACAAGACGGGGTGCTCGGCGGGCGCGAATCCGACGAACGTCGCGTTATAGGCGCCGGGGATGTACGCGGGGCGCCCAGCGTACGGGATCTGGGCGGTCCCTGTCTTGCCGGCGATGGTGTACCCGGACACCGCGGCCTGGGTTCCCGTGCCGCCCGCGACGACGCGGACCAGCATCTTCACGAGCTCTTGGGCGACGAGCGGCGAGAGCGCGCGGCGCGCCGCGGGCGCGGACACCTTGGCCACGGTGCCGTCGGGCCCGATGTGACCGCGCACGATCGAGGGCGTGACGAACACGCCATCGTTGGCGATCGTGTTGTACGCGTCGAGCACCTGCAGCGGGGTGACGGCGTCCACCTGGCCGATCGGCAGCGAGGCGATGTCGGTCGGCGAGAACCTTGCGGTGTTCATGAGAAGGTCCGCGGACTCGCCTGGCAGGCCCACCCCGGTCGGCTGTGCGAACCCCAGCCGTTGGACTCCGTCGAGGAGCCGCGACTCACCGAGCAGGTGCGAGATCTCGTAGGTGCCGATGTTCGAGGAGTACTCGAGGATCTGGGTCGCGCTCAGGTGCTCAAGGCCGTGCTGCTCGGCATCGTGGAACACGTGCCCGTCGATCAGCACGGCGTCGGGCACGGCGAACTTGGTCGTCGGGGTGATCACCCCATCGTCGAGCCCCTCGGAGAAGGGCACGATCTTGAAGACGCTGCCGGGCTCGTACGTCGTCGTCACACCCAGGTTGTTCTGCGTCTCGAACACCCCGGGGATCCCCGTCGTTGTCGGCCACGCGCTCGGGGAGGGCAGCGAGGAATCCGGCTGCTTGGTGTTCACGAGGCTCGACATCGCGAGGACCTGGCCGGTGCGCGTGTCCATGACGATCGCGGTGCCCGAGACGCCGTTGGCGTCGACGAGCTCGGTCCCGAGCGCTTGTTCGGTGACGTACTGCAGCGGCGCGTCGAGGGTGAGCTCGAGGCCCGTCCCTGGGATCGGCCGCTGCAAGATGACGGGCGCCGTTGAGGGCAGGCTCACGCCGTTCGGCGACTGGAAGACGCGCTCGACCCCGTTCTGCCCGGCGAGAAGCTGCTGGTCGGCGTACTCAAGGCCCGCGGAGCCGGCGCCGTTCACGTAGGTCCCGCCGAGCACCGACTCGGCGAGCGCGCCGTCTGGGTAGGTGCGCTGCGAGGAGTCGAGGAGCGTGATGCCGGGGAAGGCGTCCGTCGCGATCGTCGTGGCCCTGGCGACGCTCACGCTGGAGGACAGCACGACGTAGCCGTGGCGCTTCTCCAGCTTGGGCACGAGCGACTCCGTCGGGACGCCGAGGAGAGGCGAGAGCGCGGCAGCCTCCGTCGTGGGCTGAGAGATCTGGAAGTCGTCCGCGACGACGACCTTCGTCGGCACTGACATCGCAAGGATCTGCCCGTTGCGGTCGTAGATCGCCCCTCGCAGCGCGGGGACCGTCACTGTCGAGAGCAACTGCTGGGCGGAGAGCTTCTCGAACTGCGGCGCGCGCAGCACCTGCAGGTTGACGAGCTGCACCACCAGCCCCGCCACGCCGAGGAGCACGACGGCGCGGATGATCCTCACGCGGCGGCGCAGCGTCGTACCTGCTCGCTCGCCGATGGGGGGACGACCCATCGGCCGGCGCGACGCAACCGCCGGCCGCCTCGCCGAGCCCGCGGAGCGAGGCGCCGTCATCGGCCCGGCGTCAGCGTGCAGCAGGGTGCGTAGGAGAAGGTGGGCGCCGGAAGGCGCCGCTCAAGCGAGGCAGGCGGGATGTGCAGGATCTCGCTCGGCTGCACGAGCCCTTTGCCCTTCACGTCCTTCGCGATGGCCGCCGGCGAGACGAGCGCAGCGGCCGTGACCTGCTGTGCCGCCTCCGAGGACTGCAGCGCGACGACCTGCGCCTGGAGCTGCGAGAGGCGCAGCTGGCCGGCCGCGAGCTGCATGTTGCCGACGACCACCGCGAGCAAGCAGGCGATCACGATGCCCGCCGCGATCCCCACGGGGCTGAGCCGCGCGCGCAGCCGCGAGAACAAGGTGCCGGGCGCGGTGCGCGAGGCACGAGCCGACGGCACCGGACGCAGCGACGGCGCGGGGCGCGCGGGACGGTCCGGCGCGATCGCACGGGCCGTCGCGGTGGCGCGTGCTGTCACGTCGGGTCCTCCCCGAGTCGTTCGGCGGCGCGGAGCCGAGCACTCCGCGCTCTCGGGTTCCGCACGATCTCCTCGGCGCTCGCCTTGTGCGCGCCGCGTGTCACGAGCCGCATCGACGGGACGGCACCGCAGCCGCACGGCAGCTGCGGTGGGCAGGTGCACCCGCCGGTTGCCGCGTCGCGCAGCGTCGACTTGACGAGGACGTCCTCTCCAGAGTGATACGAGATCACGACGAGCCGTCCGTGCTCGACGAGGAGCGTCATGGCCGCGGCGAGCGCGTTGGCGAGCTCGTCGAGCTCCTCGTTCACCGCGATGCGCAGCGCCTGGAACGTCCGGGACGCGACGTGGCCATGGCGACGCGCCGCGGCGGGCACGGCTCGCTCCACGGCGGCAGCGAGCTCGGCGGTACTCGTCGGGGAGGTCGCGAGGATCGAGCGGGCGATGCTTCGCCCGAAGCGACGCTCCCCGTTCGCCACCAAAAGGGCCGTCAGCTGCGCTTCGTCGACGTCGCGGAGGAACTCTGCGGCGGTCGGTCCGTCGTCGTTGCCCATGCGCATGTCCAGCGGGCCCTCGTTGCGGTACGAGAACCCTCGCTCGGACGTGTCGAGCTGGTGCGACGACACGCCAAGGTCGAGCAGCACGCCGACGACCGGGTCCGACGAGCGCAGCAGGGAGGCCTCCATCGCGTCGGCGTGCGCCCGCGCCATCGTCGCGAACCGAGCCTGGCGGACGACCGCTCGACGACCGAACCGCTCGAGCGCGTCTCGCGCGGCCAGCACTGCCTCGGGGTCGCGGTCGAGCCCGAGCACGACGACGTCGTCACGCCGCTCGAGGATGGCCGCGGCGTGGCCGCCTCCGCCGACGGTGCCGTCGATCACGACGCCGGGCGGCACCTCGGTGAGGAGCCGTGCGACGTCGTCGACGAGGACTGGAGAGTGGGTGTACACCTGGGCCATCCGCAGCCCCCCGACCGGATTGGTCCTTCCGGGGTAGGGGCCTCGGCGACCGACGGGGAAGAGGGCGGAGGAGGAGTCTTCCACCGGCCCGGTCGGGAGGCTGCGCATGGTCCTGGCGTGCCGGAGTGGCAACGCGGTTGCTCTGGCTCCTCTCTGTCTCACGCGGTCCCTCAAAGGAAGACCGCCTGGGCAGGCGCGACGCGCTCCTGCCACTCGTCTGGGTTCCACAGCTCGACGTGGTCGATGGCCCCAGTGACCAGGACCTCGCCGGACAGCCCCGCAAACTCCCGGAGGTGCGAGGGGATGCCCATTCGGCCCTGCCGGTCGATCTCGACGTCGACGGAGCCCGACGCCCAGAGCCGCGCGAAGTTCCTCGCCTCGGGCGTGCCCTCCCTGAACGTCGCCTGCATCTCGGCGGACTGACGCTCGAACTCCCCCGGCGTCCAAAGGGACAGGCACCGCTCGAAGTTCAAGGTGAGGTAGCCACCGCGCTCGAAGCTCGGCCGGTACCGCGCGGGGAGGATCACCCGCCCCTTCGCGTCCAGGCTGTGATCGAACCGCCCGACGAACCCCGGCACCTGCGTCCTCCCGACTCGGTTCGAGGGCCCCTCCCCTTCGAACCACTTCGCGCCACAGTATGCCCCTTCCCACCACATGTCAACAACTGATCCACCCGAATCCCCCCTGCACCGCCGTCGAGGACGATGGTGGACGCGTCGCGGCGGGCCGATGGCCGGTCGACCACCGCGGCGAGGCGGTCCGAGAGTGCCGACCGGGATCGAGCACGGGGACCTCGGCGCGCCGGCGGTGTCCTCCGCGGGCGTGGGCGGCGCCGCCGTGGTGCCTGCCGCCGATCGGCGCGGACCGCGTCAGGCGAAGGTGCTGCTCGAGACGGCGAGCGATCCGAGGCGGCCGCGCACGACCGTAACGAACGCCTCGGCGACGGCGTCGACCGTGACGCCGCGCAGCGTCTCTTCGAGGCTCGTCGCCAGCCGTAGCTCGGGCGCCGTCGCCGCGGTGCCGGCGAGGTAGCGCGCGAGGTCCGCCGGCGGGCGGGCCGCCAGGACTGAGGAGACGAGTGCGCCCTCCCGGGACCGCCACTGCGAGAGGCCGACGAGCTTGCGGCCCCCTACGGTCAGCTCCCCGGGACCGAGCCCCGCGAAGCACGCGACCGCACCCTGGGCGGCGCGCAGCACGGCACCGCGGTGCACCGAGCCGTCGAGGCCGAGTCCGCCGAGCGCGACCCCCCACCACTCGCCCACGCGGTAGGCCGTCGCGCGCACGTCGTGGCGCTCGCCGTCGGTGGAGGCCGGCAGCCACAGCTCGATCCAGCAGTCCTCGGGCCGGAGCAGCACGGCGCCGCCGCCGCCGCGCCGGCGTCGCACCGCGATCCCGTCGTCCTCGAGCCGGCGGTGGTCGAGGTCTTCGACGTGCTGGGTCGAGCCGAGGACGACGAGCGGTTCGTCAACCCGCAGGACGCCGATCGTGGGTGCCTCGAGCGCTCGGAGGCGACCGACGTCGAAGAGCGCGGCGGGCGCCTCGCTCACGAGGCGAGCGGGAGGAACGGCGCCCAGAGTGGATCGGGGTCCTCAATCGGTCGCCAGCGCCACCACAGCCCCTGGGGTGCGCGCGGCTCGTCGCGAAGGCGCCAGCCGAGCTCCTCCAAGAGACGGTCGCCCTTCTCGACGTTGTGACGCCGGCACGCGGCGACCACGTTGCTCCAGTCGTGACGGCCGCCGCGGCTCCTCGGCACGATGTGGTCGACGGTGTCGGCGTGCTCGCCGCAGTATGCGCAGCGCTGCCGGTCGCGTGCGAGCACGGCGCGTCGGGTGACCGGCGGGATGCGCGCGTGCGCGGGGAGCCGCACGAGGGTCGTCAACCGGACGATCGACGGCACCGTGACTGTCACGCGCGGCGAGCGGATGATGCGCGGCTCGTCGTGGGTCGCGACCGCCTCGGCCCGACCGACGAGCAGGAGCACGACGGCTCGGCGATCAGAGACGAGCTGCAGCGGCTCGTACGTCGCGTTCAGCAGGAGCACGCGCCCCATGGGCGGCCACCCTACCGTCGACGTGCGTGCGCGCGCCGAGTCCACAGGAGCGCGACGACCACGTCCTCGTCGCTCGGTGACGCACCTGTGTCGCCGTACGCCGTCTCCATCCGGAACTGCCAGTAGCGCTCGTCGGGCGAAGGGAGGAACGGCGGCCGACGCCACCAGCGTCTCGGGGCGAACCGCGCGATCGCACCCGGCGTCGAGATCCACAGCAAGGGGTGCCGCACGACGACGCCGGCCGCGTGGACGAGCGTCGCCCTCGCGCGGTCGCGGGCGCCGCCGTCGTCGTGATGTCGGACGTTCACGCTGGCGACTCCTCGAGCACCGATGGCGGCGGGAACGCGCGCATCGCGAGCGCGCCCGCGCCGACGATCGGTGCGAGCTCGCCGAGGCCGACCGGTGCGATGCGGCAGTCGCGGGAGAACGAGAGGCGGGCGCGCGCGGACAGCTCGCGCTGGGCGGCGTCGAAGAACACGCCTCCGAAGCCGAGTGCGACAGAGCCCCCGACGAGCGCGAGGTCGAGGTCGAGCAGGCTCGACACCGAGGCGACGGCGCGGCCGACGAGCGTGCCGACGCGGGCCTTGACGTCGTCGCCTGCGAGCGCCGCGGGCGCGCCGGTGATCGCCTCGATCGACGGTCCGGAGGCCTCGGCCTCGAGGCACCCTCGCGCGCCGCACGCGCACCGCCGGCCGTCCGGCTCGACGATCACGTGGCCGACGTGCCCCGCGTTGCCCGAGCGGCCGTCAAGGAGGCGGCCGTCGATCACGAGGCCACCCCCCACGCCGGTCGACACCACCATGGCGAGGAAGTTGGCGACCCCGGCCGCCGCGCCATGCCACCCCTCGGCGAGCGCGAGGGCCTTCGCGTCGTTGTCGACCACGACGGGCAGGCCGACGGCCTCGGCGAGCCGCGTGCGCAACGCGAAGCCACGCCATGCCGGGATGTTGAGGGGCGACACCGTGTCGCCCTCCATCGGGCCACCGCACCCCACGCCGCAGGCGGCAGGCTCGACCGGGGCGTCACGGCGGACGCCATCGACGAGGGTGGCCAACGTGGTGAACAGTGTGTCGGCGTCGACGTCGTGCGGGGTCGGCACCACCGCCCGGCCGGACACGGTCCCGCTCGACGAGACGATCCCCGCGGCGAGCTTCGTGCCACCGACGTCGACGGCGAGGTAGGTGCCGGTCGGCTCCGGCGTGCCGTCAGTCGACGTCGCGGCGGAACCGGTTCTTGAACCAGTCCCGAGCCTCGTGGACGTTCCGCTCGATGCCAGCCGCACCTGAGGGCTGCGAGCCTTGGAAGCCCCTCGTGAGGTCGTGCCAGCTGGCGCGCCCCATGCGCCGGACGTTGCGCTGGATGATCATGGCCGACGCGAACATGATCGCGACGCCGACGAGCGCGAGCCACAGCGAGGTCACGAAGAGCCAGACGGTGAGCACGAGGCCGAGGACGAATCCGACGGCGGCCCATCGGGCCTGGCGGCCCGAGTGGCGGTAGAGGGTCTCGTTGCGGACCTTGTCGGCGAACTCGGGGTCCTCGCGGTTGAGGGACTCCTCAAGTTCGGCGAGGATGCGCTGCTCGTGGTCCGACAGGGGCACGGCCTCCTCCTTCCGCCTCGGACGCCTCGTTCCCTTGCGACATCGTAGTTCCGGGCCGCGCCGGACACCATGCCGGGGGCCCCTGCCCGCCGGCCGGCCGGCCGGGTTCGTCGGCCGCTGCTCAGCCCGGAGGGAAGCCGAGCAGTGAGGTGTCCGTCGCGACCAGCACCATGTTGTCGCCGATGGCGGGCGTCGGGAAGTGGTTCTGGACGGGGCCGACCGGGTACTGGAGCTTCACGGCCCCCGTCGTCGGAACGAGTCCGTACAGGATGCCCTTCGAGGCGCTGACCGACCAGATGAGCCCGCCGCCGTAGACGGGCGAGCCGCCGGTGGCGGGCTGGGTCCAGGCCTTCGTGCCGTAGGGCGGCGACGACGAGTACGTCACTGCGTCGAGGCCCCCCTGGCACCCCACGACCACGAGCCCACCGACGATGGCGTCGCCTCCCTGCGCGTCCTTGCCGATCGCTGTCGTCCCCTCGGTGCACAGCGGGAACGTCGGCACCGACCCGTCGATGTGCCCGAGGTCGTTCGGGTTGAGCACATAGACCTTCTGGGTCTTGCCGATCGCGATCATCTTGCCGTCGGGAAGCAGTTGCGGCGCACTCGAGCCGAGGTCGTAGTCGTGCGCGTTGTCCGACCACCACGTCGTCGGCGCGAACCAGTCGAGCAGCCGCATGGTCGGGGAGAGCTTGAGGACGGCGTCGCTGTAGTCGTACGTGTCCGTTGCGAGCGTCGAGCTGCCGTTGCCGTCCGATACGTAGACGTTGCCGCCGTAGACGACGGGAGCGGCCCCGCCCATCCACACCGCGCCCTGGCCTTGGCCGGGCTTGGCCGCGACCTCGAAGCGGTCGATCGCGCCGGTGCCGGCCTCAGGGACGCTGATGACCCAGCCGTGATAGGTGCCGCAGTCACCGGCGTTGCCGCCGAACCCGAAGATCACCCTCCCCTTGGCGATCGCGAGCGAGGTGCGCTGGAGGAGGTGGACGATGGACTGGCCGGCCGGATCGACGATGCGGTCGAGCCGGACTTTCCCGGTCGTCGTCGACAGCCCGAACAGCCGGTGCTGCGGCGTCAGCCCACCGGTGCCGGTGCCGACGTCGGCGACGACGAAGAGCTCGCCGCGCCCCTCGTCGATCACGGGCGTCGACACGATGCCCACGTAGGGATGGATGTCGCCGCAGTTGCCCGACCCGTTCGGCGGCGGCGTGTACGGCCCGCCGAGCGCGCGTGACCACAGCGTGCGGTGCGTCGTCAGCGAGATCGCGTAGACGCGGTTCTCGAGGGTCGTCACGAACGCGGTCGTGCCCACCACGAGCGGGGAGGCGTAGATCTCGTCGCTGCGCTCGAGCGCCGTCGCGGTCGGGAGGCTCCAGGTGACCTTCGGCGCCAAGGTGCCGTACGTGCCGTGGATCACGCCGTCGCCCGTGCGGAGCACGTCGTGGTGGTACGTGGCCCAGTCGCTGGCCGGCACGGGCCGCGGCGTGCTCGCAGGGCGCTGGCGCGCCGCGAGCACGGTGGCTGGGAGCGCGATGAGCGCCGCGGCGAGCACGGCCGGGACCCCACGGCGGAGCACGGTGCGCATGCGGGACCTCCTCGTCGGTGCGCGGCCTCGGGCTCGTCGAACTCGCCCCGGACGCCTGGTTCCCGGCAGCATCGCAGATCCGCGGGCGCCGGACACCGCGCCCCGCCGGCCGCTCCCCCAGCGCGGCGCTCCGGCCGATCAGGTGGGTCGGAAGGCGAGCAGCGACGACTGGCTCGCCACGACGACCATGTTGTCGCCGATGGCCGGCGTCGGGAAGTGGTTCTGGAACGAGCCGACGGCGTACTGGACCTTCACGCCCCCGGTCGACGGGAAGAGGCCGTAGAGGGTGCCGGACCCAGGGTCGACCGACCAGACCAGCCCCGCGGCGTACACCGGCGGGCCGCTGCTCGCCGGCTGCGACCACACCTCGGCGCCGTAGGGCGGCGCCGAGGAGAACCTCGCCGCGTCGAGGCCGCTCCCGCACGCCACCACGACGAGCGAGCCGACGATCGCGTCACCGCCGTGTGCGTCGCCGCCGCCGTTGTCGCTGCACAGCGTGAACGTCGGGACGGCGCCGTCGACGTGGCCGAGATGGTTGGGGTTGAGCACGAAGACGGTCTGGGTCTTCCCGATCTGGAAGAGCTTGCCGTTGGGCAGGAGCTCGGGCTGGCTGGAGCCGAGGTCGAGGTCGTAGTAGTTGTCCGAGTACCAGGTCGTCGGCGCAAACCAGTCGAGGAGCTGCATCGTGGGGGTGAGCTTGAGGACGGCGTCGCTGTAGTCGAAGGCGTCGCCAGACGACGTCGCGTTGCCGTTGCCGTCGGCCACGTACACGTTGCCGTGCGCGTCCACCACCGGTGCCCCGCCACCCATCCAGACCGCACCCCTGCCTTGTCCGGGCTTCGGGCCGACCTCAAAGCGGTCGATCCTCCCCGCCCCGGACTCGGGGACGCTGATGACCCAGCCGTGGTAGTCGCCGCAGTCGCCATCGTTGCCCCCGTAGCCGAAGATCACCCGGCCACGGTCGATCGCGAGCGACGCGCGCTGCAAGAGGTACGTGACCTGCTGGCCCGGCGGGTCGACGTCGCGCTTCAAGAGCACCTTGCCGGTCTTGGTGGACAGCCCGAAGAGCAGGTGCTGCGGTGCGTGACCACCGGAACCGTGGCCGACGTCGGCGACGACGTACAGCTCGCCACGCCCCTCGTCGATCGACGGCGTCGAGACGATGCCCACGTTCGGACCGATGTCTCCGCAGACGCCGCTCGGCGGCGTGTAGGCAGCACCCAGCGTGCGCGCCCAGATCGTGCGGTGCGTCGCGAGCGAGATCGCGTACACGCGATTCTCGAGGGTCGTCACGAACGCCGTCGTGCCCACCACGAGCGGTGACGCGTAGATCTGGTCGTTGCGCTCCGAGGCCGTCGCGGTCGGCAGGTTCCAGGTGACGGCGGGGTGCAACGACGTGTACGTGCCGCGGATCACCCCGTCGCCGGTGCGCAGTGCGTCATGGTGGTACGTCGCCCAATCGGTGGCGGGCACGGCACGGCGGGCGCCGCTTGCGCGCTGCTGTGCCGCGAGCGTGGTCGCCGGGACGGCGATGAGCGCCGCGGCGAGCACGGCGGGGACGAGTCGGCGGATGCGCATTGGCACCTCCTCAACGGTGCGCTGGTAGGCGAGATGCTATGAGGGGAGCGCCGCCCAGCGACCGCAACTTCTCATCACCGCACCCTCGGTCGTGCTTCTGTACGGTGTGACGGTGAGCGACGTGGCCCTGCCGGCGCAGCGACGCCACCGTGCGCGCCACACCGCCTCGGTCCTCTTACTGGTCCTGATCTCGATCCTCACGCCCCTCGTCGTGACGGCCGGCTGGGCGATCACGACCGTGACGAACACGAATCGATTCGTCTCGACGATGTCCTCGCTCGGGACGAATCCGACGATCGTCAACTACGCCGCTGCCCAGGGCGCCACGACGCTCGTCGCCGAGGTGCACCTCCAGCAGCGCGTCGAGGCGAAGCTGCCGAAGGGCGCGGCGTTCCTCGCCCCGATCGTGACGAACGAGGTCACGACGCAGCTCACGAAGGTCTTCGCGACCGTGCTGTCGTCCTCCAAGTTCCAGACCGCGTGGACCGCCAAGCTCCGTCTCCTCCACAGCGCGTTCGTGACGGCCATGACGAGCAACGGGTCCAAGCTCAGCAAGGCGGCCCAGCTCGGGCTCGACGTGACGCCCCAGCTGCTCGCGGCCATCACCGCGCTCGACCAAAAGGGCATCCACCTGCTCGACCCCGCCCGCGCGTATCTCACGAACAGCAAGCCCATCCTCGTCTCGCTCGCCCAGGGCAAGGAGTTCCACGAGGTCCAGTACTACTTCCACATCGCCACCACGCTCCGCTGGGCGCTCTGGGTGGGCACGCTCGTGCTCGCGATCGGCGCGATCCTCCTCGACCCGCGCCGTCGACGCGCCGGGTTCTGGCTCGGCATAGGCGTGGCGTGCTCCTGCGTCGTGATGCTGGCGCTGCTCGCCACGGGCAAGCAGTACGCGATGTCGCACTCGACGACCCCGTCGGACGTCACAAACGCGCTCTTCTCGACGCTCACCTCGTGGCTGCGGTGGGAGCTGCGGGCGGTGGTCGTCCTCGGGCTCCTAGCCGCGTTCATCCTGTGGGTCACGGGACCCTCGAGGTCGGCCAGGGCCGTGAGAAGGGCCTCGGCCAGGGGTGGCGGGAGCGCCGGGCGTGCCGCCGGCGGCGTGCTCGGCGAGGACAAGGCGGCCGCCTTCGAGACCCACGGCACCGCGGCCATCGACTGGGTCGGCACCTACGCGACCGTGCTCGCCTGGCTGGGAGTCGTGGTCGGCGGCATCGTGCTCGCCACCGTGGTCAGCTCGCTGCTGGGCGCCGCCATCACGATCCTGCTCGTGGTGGCCTGGTTCTCCGCGATGGCCTCGCTGCGCAGGCGCGTCCGCTCGCAGGCGCCGACGAGCTCGCAGCTGAGTCCCTAGTCCCCCGGCTTGGTGTGCGCGCGGCGCCGCGCGAGCCAGGTGACGAACCCGCCGAGCACCGCTGAGACAGCGATCACGACGGTCAGCGACGCGTGCGCCGTGATGATCCAGAAGTGGATCTCGACGCGCTGCCAGTTGGCGATCGCGAACCACGCGAGCAGGATGGCGGCGACGGCCGTCGAGACCTGACGGGAGTCGAAGCGACGAGGCGAGCCGCCAGAGGGCTGATGGTCGGTCACGGCACCTCCTCGATCCCGACATGATGGCCCAGATGCGCGCGGCGGTGGAGGACTCGCGGGACCCGGCGGTCCTGACCGTCCTCGTCGTGTGTACCGGCAACATCTGCCGGTCCCCGATGGCCGAGGTCGTGCTGCGCGCCGCGTGCTCGGACCTCGAGGCACGAGGCGGGCGACGCCTCTCTGCGCTGGTCGGCGTGGAGAGCGCCGGCACGTCGAACTGGCACGCCGGCGACCAGATGGACCCCCGTGCCCGCAGCGCGCTCGACGCGGCCGGCTACGTGGGCTCGGGGACGGCGGCGGCCCAGGTCACCGAGCCGCAGCTCGCGCGCTGCGACCTCGTCGTGGCGCTCGACCGCGGGCACCGAGCGGACCTGCGGCGGCTCGCCCCCGACGCGGACGTGACCCTGCTTCGCTGGTGGGCAGAGGGGGTGGACCTCGACGTCCCGGACCCCTACTACGGCGACGACGAGGAGTTCGACGCGTGCCTCGCGCTCATCGTGCCGGGGTGCCGCGCGCTCGCCGACGAGCTCGCGTCGCGCCTCGGCTAGGTGTGCTCGACGGCGACGCGAGCCTCGGTCGAGCCCACGCTGCGTCGTAGCTCGATCTCGGGAAGGAAGAACGACAGCCCGAAGGCGATGGCCGCGACCGGGATCGCCCAGCGGAACACGGTCTGGATCGACTGGGTCATCGCCTCGAGCACGTGCAGGAGGAGGGCCGGCGGCAGGCTGTGGAGCTCCTTGGGTGTGAGGTGCGCCACCGAGCCGTGCACGCCCGGGGGGAGTCGCTCCAAGAGCTGGTTGGTGAAGATGGCGCCGAACACCGCGGTGCCGAAGGATCCTCCGATCATCCGGAAGAAGTTGGCCCCCGCGGTCGCGGTGCCGAGGTCGCGGAACTCGACCGCGTTCTGCACCGCCACGATCAGGATCTGCATCACGAGCCCGAGGCCTACGCCGAAGACGAACATGTCCACGCACAGCGCCACGTCCGACGTGTCGATGCCGATGGTGCTCAGCAGGGCGAGACCGACGACCATGAGGGCTGTCCCCATGATCGGGAACCGCCGGTAGCCGACGCCTCGGCTGATGAGCTGCCCCGCGGTGATCGACGCGCCGAAGAGCCCTCCCATCATCGGGAGCAGCCACAGTCCCGAGAGCGTCGGGCTGACGCCGCGGACCGTCTGCAGGAAGAAGGGGAGGTACGTCAAGGCGCCGAACATCGCGAAGCCGACGACGAAGCTGATGGCGCTCGCAGCGGAGAACACCCGGTTGGCGAAGAGCCTCGGGGGCAGCACGGCCTCGGTCGCTCGCCGCTCGATCGCGATGAACGCGATCGAGCCGACGATCCCGATCGCCGCGAGCGCGAGCATCTCGGGCGACGCCCAGGGGTAGGTGACCCCGCCGAGCGAGGCGTACAGCACGATCGACGTGGCCGCGACCGTCAGCGCCACGACCCCGAGGTAGTCGATGCGGTGCTGGACGCGCGAGGAGTGCGCGGGCAGCACGATGGCGGTCACGATGAGCGCCGCGATCCCGATCGGCAGGTTGACGTAGAAGACCCAGCGCCACGACGCGTGCTCGGTCAGCACCCCGCCGACGAGGGGGCCGAGGACGGTCGCGGACCCGAAGGTCGCGCCGAAGTAGCCGGCGTAGCGCCCGCGCTCTCGGGGAGCCACGATGTCGCCGATGATCGATTGGGCCCCGATCAGCAGTCCCCCGCCGCCGAGACCCTGGAGGGCGCGGAAGGCGATGAGCTGCCCAAGCGTCTGGGACAGCCCGCAGAGGACCGAGCCGACGAGGAAGATGACGATCGCGTACTGGAAGAGGCGCTTGCGCCCGTAGAGGTCGCCGAGCTTCCCCCACAGCGGTGTCGACACCGTCGAGGCGAGCAGGTAGGCGACGACCACCCACGCGAGGTGCGCGGCCCCGCCGAGGCTGCCGGCGATGGTCGGGAGCGCCGTCGAGACGATGGTCTGGTCGAGGGCCGCGAGCAGCATCCCGAGCATGAGCGCCGCGATCACGAGCCGGAGCGCGCGCGGCGTCATGGCGACCGGCGCACCACCGGGGTCCGGCACCGCCCCCGCGTCGTGGCCCGCGGCGGAGACGGTCGCCTCGGTCACGCGCGGAGGCTACCGGCGCGGCCGATAGATGACGCGGGTCGGTACATCGAGGCGGTCGCGCGGGGACGGCGCGTCGACGGTGCGCGATGATGGCGCCGGAGAGGAGGAGACGGTGTCCGACGTGCACGAGTCGCCAGGGCAGCCCACGCGCCCGGTGGCGTTCACAGAGCTCGTCATGCTGGCCGAGAACCTCCGCTGGACGTGGCACATCGACGCCCGAGCGCTGTTCCAGGGCCTGTTCCCAGAGGCGACGCCCGAGGAGCGCGAGTGGCCCCTGCGCCTCATACGCGACGTCGGGTCCGCCGAGATCGAGGTGCGACTCGCCTCGCAGCCTGCCCTCGCCGCGCTCGCTCGCGCCGTCGTCGACGACCGCTCGGACTACCTGGACGAGGCACCTGCCACCTGGTTTCCTACGACCCACGGCGACGCCCCCTCGCTTGAGGTCGCGTTCCTCGCCGCCGAGTTCGCGCTCACGGACTCGCTGCCGATCTTCGCGGGGGGACTCGGCGCGATCGCCGGCGAGCAGCTGAAGTCGGCGAGCGCCCTCGGCGTGCCGCTCGTCGGCGTCGGCCTCCTCTACCGCGAGTCGTCCCACCAGCGGCTCGACGCGAACGGCGGCCAGCGCGAGTCGTGGGAGGTCCTCGACCCCACGTCGTTGCCCGTCTCGCTCGTCCGTGGGGCGGACACCGAGCCCGTCACCGTCGAGGTGCCGTTCCCCGGCCGTGACGTCGTCGCCCAGGTGTGGACCGCGCCGGTCGGGCGCACGTGGCTCTACCTCCTCGACACCGACGTCCCCCAGAACGGCGCCGAGGACCGGGCCATCACCGCGCGGCTCTACGGGGGGACCCAGGAGACGCGGATCCAGCAGGAGCTCGTCCTCGGCATCGGGGGAATGCGTGCCCTGGCCAAGTGCGGTCGACGCCCGAGCGTCCTGCACCTCAACGAGGGCCACACGGCCTTCGCCGCCCTCCAGCTGATCGCCCAGGTCGAGCGGCGCAGCGACGTCCCCTTCGACGTCGCGCGACGGATCGCAGCCGCCCAGATGGTCTTCACCACCCACACGCCAGTGAGCGCCGGGCACGACTACTTCCCGGTCGAGCTCGCCACCCCCTACCTCGCCCCTTACGCAGCGCTCCTCGGCATCTCTCCAGAGGAGCTGTTCGCCCTCGGGCGCTACCGGCCCGAGGACCCGACGGACACGTTCTGCCCGACCGTCCTCGCCCTTCGGCTCTGCGACGCGCGCAATGGGGTGAGCCGGCTGCACGGCGAGGTCACCCGCCAGCAGTGGGGAGGGCTGTGGCCGAGGTTCCCGACCGACGAGGTGCCCATCTCCCACGTCACCAACGGCGTGCACCTGCAGTCGTGGATCACCCCGGAGATCGACCGGCTCTTGGACCGCCAGCTCGGCGAGGAGTGGCGGAAGGTCCCCGGAGAGCCGGAGTCCTGGGCGGCGATGCTCGACGCCGACGACGCCGAGCTGTGGCGCGCGTCGTGCCTCGCGCGCGCTCGGCTCGTCGCCGCCACGCGGGCGCGCCGCCTGTCGCTCATCGGGCGGCGGCGCTCCGATGCCGTCGCGATCGACGAGGCCCAGCACCTCCTCGACCCGGATGCCTTCACCATCGGCTTCGTCGGCAGGTTCGTCGCCTACAAGCGGCCCACTCTGTTCCTGCGCGACCCCGATCGGCTGGCGCGGATCCTCGCGGACCCCGAGCGACCCGTCCAGATCGTCTTCGCCGGTAAGGCGCACCCCAACGACGAGCTCGGCAAGCGGCTCCTGCGCGCGGTCACGGACTTCGCCCATCAGCGGGGGTTCACCCGACGACTGGTCTTCATCGAGGACTTCGACCTCACCGCGGACCGCGCGCTGTCCCAGGGGGTCGATCTGTGGCTGAACACGCCGCGGCGCCCGCTCGAGGCCTGCGGCATCGGCGGGATGAAGGCGGGGGTCAACGGCGCGCTCAACTTCAGCACGCTCGACGGCTGGTGGGACGAGGCGTGGAACGACGCGATGCCCGGTGCGCCGCCGATCGGCTGGTCGATCGGGACCGCGGACACCTTCGAGGACCACGAGCTGCAGGACGCACTCGACGCCGAGTCCCTCTACGACCAGCTCGAGCACGACATCGTGCCGAGGTTCTTCGATCGCGACGAGCGGGGCATCCCGTGCCGATGGATGGACTCGGTGCGCCAGTCGATGGCGACGCTGGCCGAGACCTGGCGCTCGCACCGCATGGTCGAGCAGTACGTCGACGACCACTACCTGCCGAGCGCCGTGCGGGCGGCGCGCCTCCAGACGAACGGCGCCGCCCGTGCGCGTCGACTCGCCGCGACGCTCGAGCGCGTGACCAAGGCGTGGCCGCAGGTCCGCCTCGAGGTGGCGAGCTGCACGGAGGACGGAGGCGTGGTGACCGTGGACCTGCACGCGTCGCTGGGTGAGCTGTCCGCGAGGGACGTCTCCGTCGACCTGTGGGTGATGCCGCACGACGCACCGGCGTACCCCGTGGCCGCCCACTACCTGGTGGGCCCCGTCGGCCCCGGGGCGACGGTCGCCTACCGCGCCGCGGCCCTCGTCGAGGGCGACGTGGCCGTCTCCGCCAGGGTCCTCCCGGTCATCGAGGACGCGCCGAGCCGCTTCCTCCCCGGCCTGATCGCCTGGGCCGACTGAGGTGCCCCTCGACGACGAAGCGCTCTCGGGCGAGCTGCGCGCGCTCGCCCGTGCCCACGGGGTCACCGTCTCGTACCTCGACCACGGCGGGGTGCAGCGCACGGCGCCCCGCTCCTCGGTCGTCGCGGTCCTCGAGTCCATCGGGGTGGAGGACGCCGCGACGGACCCGACGGGCGCCCTCGCGATGCACCAGGCGACGGTGGGGCTGCTCGACGACGTCGCGGTCCTCGACGCCGACCGCGAGCGAGCGACCGTGAGGGCCACCGTGCCCGCCCACGCCGAGGCGCTCGAGTGCGAGCTCGTCACCGAGGACGGCGAGGCGATCGAGTGGCGCGCACCCCTCCTCGACCGCTCGCCGGCGTCCGTCGACGACGCCGTAGTCGCGCACCTCGAGCTGCCGAGGCCGCTGCCGGTGGGCTACCACGCGCTCACCGCGCGCGCCGGCGCGAGGGCGTCGACCGCGCACCTGTTCGCTCGGCCGCCAGGTGGCGCGCGGGGGCGGTTCGGCGACGTGTGGCGCGGCGTTGGCATCGCCGCACCCCTGTTCACGCTGCACTCGGCGCGCAGCTGGGGGTGCGGCGACCTCGCCGACCTCGACGCCCTGGCCGCGCTCGCTGCACCGCACGGCGCCTCGGTGGTCGCCACCTTGCCGCTCCTCGCGGGCTTCGGGCCCACGCCCTTCGAGCCGAGCCCCTACCTCCCGGTGAGCCGGCTGTTCTGGCACGAGCGGTGGCTCGACGTCGACGCGGCGGTCGACGGCCTCGGGTCGGCCGCCCTCGAGGCCCTCGCGAACGTCGCGCGGGACGCGACGCGCGCCGCGGCGGCCGCGGGGCACCCCTACGTCGATGGCGAGGGCTCGCTGCGCGCCAAGCGCGGCGTCCTCGACGCCGCCGCCACGGCGCTCGGCGACGATGCGCGCACGAGGTCGGCGCTCGACGCCTACCTCACCGATCGCCCCGCCGTCGCGGAGTATGCGCGCTTCCGCGCCGCGGGCGAGCGCCACGGCACCGACTGGACCCGCTGGCCCGCCGCGCAGCGGGACGGCCGCATCGAGGCCGGCGACGTCGACGCCGTCGTGACCGACGTCCACGCGCTCGCCCAGTGGCTGGCCGACGCACAGCTCCGCGCCCTCGCCGAGCGGCTCGCCCAGCGCGGCCAGGTCCTCTCGCTCGACCTCCCTCTCGGAGTCCACCCGCGCGGCTACGACGTCTGGCGGCACCGCGGCGAGTTCCTCCAGGGGCTGTCGGTTGGCGCGCCTCCGGACCGCTTCTTCCCGAGGGGTCAGGTCTGGGGCTTCCCGCCGCCGCGGGTGGCGGCGGCGCGCGCCAACGGGCACACGCTCTTCCGGGCCGCCCTCGTGCACCACCTCAACGTGGCCGGGATGCTGCGGATCGACCACGTGCTCGGCACCCAGCGGCTGTTCTGCGTCCCTGAGGGACGTCACGCGAGCGACGGCGCCTACGTCCGCATGCCGCTCGAAGAGCTGCTCGCCGTGGTCTCGATCGAGGCCCAGCGCCATCGGGCCGCCATCGTGGGCGAGGACCTCGGCACCGTGGACGCCGCGGTGCGCCGCTCGATGCAGCGCGACGGCATCCGCAGGACCTCGGTGGTCCAGCTCTCCATCAAGCCCGCTGGCGCCGCTCCCTTCGTCCCCCCGCCCGACGGCGCCGTCACGTCGTTCTCGACCCACGACCTCCCCACCTTCGAAGGCTGGTGGCGGTGTCGTGACGTCGACGAGCGCGTCACCCTCGGCCAGGTCGACGACGTCACCGGCGCGGCGATGCGCGCCAAGCGACTGCTCGAGCGCGCACGACTCGCGTCGCTCCTCGACGGCGAGGTGAGCGGGTCCGCAGCGGCCGACGACGCGCCGCCGACGGGCCTGCTCGCCGCGACGCACCAGGCGCTCGCCGACAGCGACGCGGGCCTCGTGCTCCTCCAGCTCGACGACGTGCTCGGCGAGCAGGAGGCGGTCAACCTCCCGGGGACCTCGACCGAGCGGCGCAACTGGCAGCGGCGCACCTCGCTCGCGCTCGAGCAGATCGCGTCGGACCCGAGGCTTGCCGCGTCGCTCGACGCCGTGCGCGCCCGTCGCCCGGACCCAGAGGGCGGCACCGCACGCGGCGGCGAGTCGGTGGCGACGCGCTTCGGCGTCACGCGCCTCGACGCGCGGGACGAGGCGCGCTTCGTCGCCGGGCGGCACGCGCGGCTCTTCGACCACCTCGGCGCGCACCCCATGGAGGTGGATGGCGAGGCCGGGACGTACTTCGCCGTCTGGGCGCCGAGCGCAGCGTGGGTGGAGGTCGTCGGCGACTTCAACGGCTGGGACGGCCACCGGCACCCCCTCGAGCGCCGGGCGGATCCTGGGATCTGGGAGGGCTTCGTCCCCGACGTCGGGCCGGGCGAGCGCTACAAGTTCCGGCTCGCCTCGACGCTCGGCGGGGACGTGCTCGACAAGGCGGACCCCTTCGCCGGTCGCACCGAGCTCCCGCCCGGGACCGCCTCGATCGTCCACTCGCCCCGACACGCCTGGGGGGACGCGGCCTGGATGGCCACCCGCGCGGCGCGCCAGTCCGCGGCCGCCCCGATCTCGGTCTACGAGGTCCACCTCGGCTCGTGGCGCCGCGACCCGGACGACCTGTCGCGGCTGCTGACCTACGGCGAGCTCGCCCCCCTGCTGATCGAGCACGTCACACGGCTCGGCTTCACCCACGTCGAGCTGCTGCCGGTGATGGAGCACCCCTTCTACGCGTCGTGGGGCTACCAGCTCTCGGGCTACTTCGCGCCGACCGCGCGCTACGGCACGCCGGACGAATTCGCCGCGCTCGTCGACGAGCTGCACCGCGCGGGCATCGGCGTGCTGCTCGACTGGGTGCCGGCACACTTCCCGGACGACGAGTTCTCGCTCGGTTGCTTCGACGGCACGCACCTCTTCGAGCACCCCGATCCGCGGATGCGCGTGCACCCCGACTGGCACAGCCTGATCTTCAACTACGCCCGCGGCGAGGTCCGCTCGTTCCTCCTGAGCGCGGCGTGCTCGTGGATCGAGTGCTACCACGCTGACGGGCTGCGCTTCGACGCGGTCGCCTCCATGCTGTACCTCGACTACTCGCGCGGTGACGGCGAGTGGGTCCCGAACCACCTTGGCGGCAACGAGAACCTCGACGCGGTCGCCCTGCTCCAGACCTGCAACGAGGAGATCCACCGCTCCTACCCGGGGGCCGTCACCGTCGCCGAGGAGTCGACGTCGTGGCCAGGCGTCACGGCTGCGGTCGACGACGGTGGCCTCGGCTTCGACTACAAGTGGGACCTCGGCTGGATGCACGACACGCTCGACTACCTGCACAAGGACCCCGTGCACCGGCGCTGGCACCACGACCAATTGACCTTCCGGTCGGTGTACGCCACCTCCGAGCAGTTCTTGCTCCCCCTCTCCCACGACGAGGTCGTCCACGGCAAGGGCTCGCTGCTCGAGCAGATGGCCGGCACCACCCCCGAGGACCGGCTCGCCAACCTGCGCCTGCTGCTCGGGTACCAGCTGCTCCAGCCCGGCAAGAAGCTCCTGTTCATGGGCGACGAGTTCGGCCAGGTGGCCGAGTGGAGCGTGGACCGAGCGCTCGACTGGGACCTGCTCTCGGACCCCGGGCACGCTGGCCTGGTCGCACTCGTGGCGCACCTCAACGCCCTGTACCGCGACGCGTCGGCGCTGCACCGCGACGACCTCGACGATCGCGGGTTCCGCTGGCTCGACGCCGACGACCGCCTGCAGAGCGTGCTGTGCCTCGAGCGCCACGACGGCGGCGGGGCCCACCTGGTTGCGGCGTGCAACGCCACCCCGCGAGCCAGGTCCGACTACCGCGTCGGCCTGCCGGAGTCGGGCGCGTGGCGGCTCGTCTGCTCGAGTGACGAGCCGCGATTCGGAGGGTCCGGGCACCCAGTGGCTGCGGCGGTGACCGCGACCGAGCACCC
>Ga0182024_10001128_pt1 | contig 69113 bp, 57 predicted proteins | sample P32metaG_FD_120480 | JGI IMG/M metagenome (GOLD analysis project Ga0182024, IMG submission 120480) | Permafrost microbial communities from Stordalen Mire, Sweden - P3-2 metaG (Illumina Assembly) | ecosystem: Environmental > Terrestrial > Soil > Wetlands > Permafrost | place: Sweden: Stordalen...
CGGCACCGCGGCGTAACACGCGCGCGGGTCAGTCGGCGGCCATGTTCAGCGTGAACACCGGCCCCGATCCGATTGTACTTTCGACCGATAGCTCGCCGCCCATCCCCCGGGCCAGGTCTCGGCCGATCGACAGGCCGAGACCTATTCCCGCCTGATCGCGGATCCGCCGCTGATCGGCCTGCACGAACGCAAAACCGCCCCAACAGACACCGCCGCCTTCTGGACACGCGGCGTGCGCGCCACGTACCGTTTCGCACCCCGATGCGGCTCATTCCTCGTCTTCCATGACCCTCGCCACCGCGCCCCTGCCACTCCCCACACCGCTCGCGGAGGCCCGCGGCAATGGCACCTGAGACACCGGGAGTGACGCCCGACATCGCGCCGGAGGCGGGCTCGGCCGGCGACGATAAGGATGCAAGTTGGACCCCTCGCGGCGCCGCGATCTGGGCACTCGCAGCCTATTCGCTCGCCGCATGCCTCCTCGGATACCCAGTCTTCCACGGTGGATTCCTCGTCTCCCCGCATAGCGACCAGTACATCGGCGGCTACGCCGTGCGCGAGTTCGGGACCGCCATGATCCGGAGCGGCCACCTTCCGCTCTGGAATCCGTACTTGTTCGGCGGCATGCCGTTCGTCGGCGCTTTCGATGGCGACATCTTCTATCCGCCCACTCTCCTCCTGCGCCTGTTGCTCCGGACTGACCTGGCGGTCACCTGGGCGTTCATCTTCCACATCATCCTCGCGGGATGGTTCACGTATCTCTGGCTCCGCGCGAGCGGGCTCGGATTCGCGGCGGCAGGTGTCGGGGGCCTCGCGTACGAACTCGGCGGCCCCATCGCGTCATTCGTCTCGCCCGGACACGACGGCAAGCTCTACGTCAGTGCGCTCCTCCCCCTCGCCCTCTGTCTCATCCTCCTCGGCATCCGCGACGGCAGGCGCTGGTGCTGGCCCGCGCTCGCTCTCACCGTCGGATGCGCCGCGCTCGCGCCACACCCGCAGATCTTCGAATACTTCCTGCTCACCGCGGGCGCATACGCCGTCTTCGTCGCCGCACCACTGCGAGCGCCCGCTCCCGCCGGTGCTCCAGCCGGTAGGCAGGCATCACGCGCGGCACGCATCGCTCAAAGCGTCCGCAGTGTCCCCGGCCGGCGGCTCAGTGCGGCCCTCGTGGCCGTCGTCCTCGGACTCGTGATGTCGGCCGTGCAGTTCGTGCCGGTCGCGCAATTCGTCGCCTGGTCCCCGCGCGGGAGCCGATCGACCGGCGCCGGCACGTATTCGTACGCGACGCAATTCTCGATGCCCTTCGAGGATCTCCCCAACATCTACCTCCCCCAATTCTCGGGAATGCTGGAGCACTACTGGGGCGGTCTCGGCTCCCACTGGTTCAGCGAATACCTCGGCGCCTCGGTCCTCGTGCTCGCCGGCGCAGGACTGGCCGCGGCCACCGCCGGACGCCGCAGGATCGTGCGCTTCTGGCTCGGCGCCGCGATCGTCGCAATGCTCTGGTCGCTCGGCCGGTATACGCCGTTCTATCATCTCGTGTACGCGATCGTTCCAGGAACGCCGTTCTTCCGCGTCCCGGCTGCGGCCTTCGTGATCGTAGGCCTCGCCGCCGCCGCGCTGGCCGGCGAAGGTGTCTCGTGCGTGCTGCGCCGGGGCGTCCGCGTCCGCTATGTCCTCGTGTGGCTCGGTGTGGCAGGCGTGCTCGCCGTTCCCGCCGTGATTCATGCCGCCGCTCACGCGACCGCCCAGATCTTCGGCGCACCATGGACTCCGGGCGCCGCTGACGCGAACGCCGGGCCCATCGCCACGGGCGCGCTTCGCTGTCTCGTGGTCGTCGTGCTGATGGGCGCCATTCTGACGATTCGCCGCGACGATAAGCTGAGCGCCCGCGCCGCCGCCGCCGCGATCGCGCTCGTGGTGGCTCTCGATCTCTGGAGCATCGCGCGCGCCTATTGGTTCTTCTCCCCGCCCGCCGCCCAGATGTTCGCATCGGATGCGGTGATCGATACGCTGCGCGCGCAGACCGAGCCGGTGCGCGTCCTCGCATGGCCACTCGGACATCCGCACGTTCGCGCCGATCCTGAGATCGCCGGCGACGGCCTCATGATCCACCGGATTCGCCAGGTCCTCGGCTACCACGGCAACGGGATCAAGCGATACGATGATCTGAGTTGGACCACGGACGGCACCCAGCCCCTGTTCACACCGCACTTCTGGCAGTTGCTCAACGTCGGGTTCCTCCTCACCGACACGGCAAAGCTGTCGTTCGAAGGCGCGACCCGGATCGCGGGGCCCGTGCCCGACGCTGCCGGTGACACGCTCTATCTCTACCGGTTGGCCGGCGACCACCCAGCCGCGTGGCTCACCGCCGCCGCGCGATCGTTGCCCGACACGTTCGCCCGGCTCGGCGTGATCGATCAGCACTTCGATCTGCGCCGCCTCGCGTTGCTCGAGATGGCCGCGCACGCGACACCGCCGAAGTCCATCGGACCGGCTCCCGCCGAACAGGTCATCGCGGACCGATACGAGCCCGGCAACCTGCGCTTTCACCTCTCGGCGCAGGCGCCGCCGGGGACCACGCTCATCGTGTCGGAGAACTTCTATCCGGGCTGGCGCGCGACAGCCGATCACCTGCCGGTTCCCGTATGGCGCGCCGACTACTCGCTGATCGGCGTGCCGCTTCCAGCTGGCACCCGAACCGTCGAGCTCACGTTCTCGAGTCGTGCGGTCACGACCGGACTTCTGGTCAGCTTGCTCGCGGCGCTGTGCGCAATTGCGTGGCTAGCAATTTTGGCCCTGAGAGTCCGCCAAACTAGAGAGTAGCAGCACAGAAAGTAGACAGTAGACTAAAACATCGTACCACGATTGGTGTGAGCGCCGGCTTCTTGGTCTACTTTCTACTTTCTACTTTCTACTTTCTGCTGTTTAGCTGTTTGTCTTCTGCTCTTTAGCTTTTTATCATCGGCCCTTGCTGAACGCCCACCAACAACTCCGTGGGCCGCCGCTCACCCACGCCGACCGCCAAACACTCCCGTACCGCGGCGCGCCACTCGCGTTGCGCGCGGATCACGTGGCTCGAGCCACAGCGGCACATCCACCGGTAGTAGCTCACGGCGTCCAGCGCTGGCAACGGGTACGGCCCCGCGACTGCGATCACCGGGCATCGCATCGAGCACGCGAATTGGACCCAGAATGTGCCGGGCTCCGGCGTCACTGGGGTTCGTGCTCGGCTGTCGAGCTCACGCAGTTGGACTCGGACCTGGCGGGCACCCAGCGTGAGCATGCGCTCGGGCGGCGCCCGGATCGCACGCACGATGACCGCACCGTCCACGGCCGCCGCGCCGGCATCGAGCAACGCCCGCGCACACACGTCGAGTGTCGTACCGGTCGTGACCAGATCGTCCGCCACGATGACGTGCCGCCCCCGGACGATCGGGCGCCATCGCCGCCGCACTCCGTACGCGCCCGCGCTCTCGGCGCGCCTGTCATCGTGGGCCAGCCCTTTCTGTGTGAAGTCGCGCAGTTTTTCGAGAAGGCCCAGATGAACGGGGATCCCGGGCAGACGCACCGCCGCGAGTGCCGTCAGCAGTTGGACGTGCGGCCGGCGGCCGCGATACGATGGAACGGGCACCAGTAAGAATTGTTTCGGCGGGACACCGCCCACGAATTGCACGCCGGCGACACTATCGGCAAGCGCCCGCGCCAGTGGCTCTGCCAGCGGCAGCCAGTCGCCTCGCCGCTCCTTGAATGTGACGATGGCCTGATACACCTCGCCTAGACTCCGCCGGGGCGACCCCGCACGTCCGCGATACGCCGCACCAATGCGTCCGTACGCAAGTCCATCGGCGAGCACCGCTCGGCTGCAATCGGCGCACACCACGCCGCCGCTGGTCGCGGACCACCCATCGAGGGCGACGTCGTCGGTCGCACACACGAGACACCGGCGCTGCGCGATCGGCTCGCCGAACTCGCGCCGGAAACTCCGCTCACTCGCCCCGCGCGCGGCGCGCGCCGCGATGTCCCACGCCGCCAGCCGGACCCCGGACGGAAAACTCCACACCGCCCGAACGGCACGCCACCACGACCGGACAGGAACGCCCCGCACGTCCGGAACATCAGCCGCAGACTACGGAAGCCCGGACCATCGGAACGCCGCCAGCCCCCTCCAACGCAGTTTCCCCTTTTCCCTTTCTCCTCTCTCGTCTCTCCTCGCTGCGCTACCCGACCAACGGCATGACCTCGGACGCGAACCGTTCCATCTCCTCGAACTGGGGACTGGACTGCAGAAGCAGGAGATCCACCCCTGCATCCGCAAACGCGCGCACCCGGTCGGCGACCTGCTCCGGCGTTCCGACCAGTCCCGCGCGTAATCCGCGGTTCGACACCGAATAGTCCTCGAGACTCACCCGTTGCTCGAGCTTGGTGTGAGAGATCCAGTCCTGATAGTTCCCGTATCCGGGCGAGCCAGGCGCCACGTTGGTGATGCGCTCGACCTCGCGCTTCGCCTCCGCCTCGGTCGGCCGCACCACTTCGTACGCGGCCATCCCGAAGGTCATCGGCGGCAGGCCCAGCGCTGCTCTCCGTGCACGCATGTCCGCGATCTTGGGCGCGATGCGCTCGGGCGGATCGCCGTGCATCACGTACGCATCGCACTGGCTGGAGATCAGGGTCTTCGCCGCCTCGGATTCACCACCCGCGTAGATCGTCGGCAATTTCGGCGGCTTGGGCACCAGCACCGTCTCCTCAACCGAGTAGTACCGGCCCTTATGCGTGTATCCCGACGTCGTCCACGCGCCGTGCAGGACGCTCAGCCACTCGTTGGTGCGTGCGTAGCGATCATCGTGCTCTTCGAAATGGACTCCGTAGCGGCGCGCTTCGTCCGCCCACCAGCTCGACACGACGTTGAGCGAGATCCGGCCCGGCGCGATGGCGTCGATGTTCGCCGCTTGCTTGGCGAGGATCGCGGGCTGATGAAATGTCGGACGCACCGCGACCATCAACTCGAGACGTTCCGTCACAGCGGCGAGCGCGGCCGCAGTCGACCACGCGTCGAGCGCGGGTGCATTGATGCCCTTGATGTCGTTGAGAAACAACTCGGCGACGAGCGTCAGATCGTATCCGATCTGCTCGCTGCGGCATGCGAGCCGCTTGGCGTAGGCCCAGGACGCCTCCATCCCTTCGTCGCCCGCGTTGCGCAGCCAGCCGCCGAAGACGGGAAGCCAGTACCCGTAGCGAATACGCCCGCGGGAGTGATTGCCGGTCGGACCGGGCATCTACCGGGCCCCCGCACGCGGCTTCGTCCGCGAATTGGCAGTGCCGCGAGCCGGCGTGGCGGCCCGTGTCACGTCGGTCACGTCAGGCGCGGAGCCGTCGGCCTGGCCAGCCGGCATCTCGTCGCCGGTCCGGGTCAGGAGATAGTCGACGAGGCGCTCGTGCGGGTCGAAACCGATCACGTTGCGGGCGTCGGCCACGAAGTTCGAGAGCGCGTTGACGTCGTAAAAATACGGGCGGCCATCCCGGTCGTCGATCAGGAATTCAATCCCGCCAACATCCAGGCCAGTGCGGCGGGCGATCCGCTCGGCGATCGCGATGATCTCCCGCGGCGGGTCGGCGCGTTCCACCCGCATCCCCGTCTTGGGCGCATCGAGGGCGCAGGCCGACCGGGACAGTGCACGCCCATCCGTCGTCTGGCAGACGTCAGCCGGGCACAGGTTGAACATCGAGTCGGGCGCCGGAAAGACATTGATGCCGTATAGGAATTGGCCCCCGAGCACTTCCACCCGGGTGATGTGGCCCGCGCGCATCGGCGCCATCTCCTGCACCAGCGCGACGCCATCCACACCGAAATCGAACGTGCCCCGCTCACCCGCCGCGGCCAGAGCGGCCGCGTTCTCAAATCGTTCGATGCCGGCACCGCTGCCGCCGATGTTGGCCTTGACGAGTATCGGGAAGCGGAGATCCGCGGCGGCGGCGACGATCGCCTGTGGGCTGTTGGCGAGCCGCGTCTTGGGATAGGGAACACCCAGCTCTTCGAACAGGTCGAGTTGGAGCGCCTTCGACGTGTCCATTTGGTACGCCGATGCGCCGTTCACCACCGGGACGCCGATCCGGTCCAGATGCCGTAGCCACTGCAGCGTGTAGAACGTCGACTGGCCGTGCCCGCGAAGATACGCCGATGGGCTCGCGCGGTTGAACACCAGCGAATACGGCACACTGCGCTCCGACGGGTCGTACGAGTGCGACGCCGCGTCGAGCCGGACGTACGGCACCCCGCGGCGATCCAGTTCGGCGAACAGGGGACGAAACCAGTCGGGATGCTCGTGGAAGATGGCGATCGGGTTCACGGGAACTCGCGAATGGAGGAGTGCGATGGAAAAAAACGCGCGGCTGTACGAAAGATAGCGGTTCGGGCGGATTAGCTCGTCGGCTTGGCCTGGAGATCCACGGCGACGATTGGGGCCACGTGGGCAGCCTCCAGCGCCGGCTCGATCAGCTTGCGATCGCCGACGACGATGATCGCCATGTGATCGGGATCGAGATACTTGGCGGCCGCGGCCCGCACATCGGCCATCGTGACGCGCTCGTAGTTGGCCGTCACATGATCGTAGTAGTCGAGCGGCAGATGATAAGCCAGCAGGTTCGCCGCCGCGCCCGCGATCGCCGGAACGGTGGCGAACTCCAGCGGCAGCGACAACGTCTTGGCGCGCCGGGCGAAGCTCACTTCGGAGTCGGTCGGCGGACGCGTGCTGCGAATTGCGCGCAGCTCGTCCACGAGGTCAGCCACAGCGCTGTCGGTCTTGGAGGCCGTGACGTCCGCACCCCCGGTGAACGTCGAAGGCTGCGCGATGGGCCGGTAGAGAAACCCGGACTGCGCGCCGTAGGTGTACCCGTGCACCTCGCGCAGCGTGAGGTTGAGACGGCTGTTGAAGACGCCGCCCAGGATAGTGTTGAGCATGTCAAGCGCGAAATAGTCCTTGCTGTCACGCGGTGGGCCCATCTCGCCGACCCGCAACGCGGTCTGCGGCGACGTGGGCCGATCGTAGAGGTAAATGCGAGTGGCGCCGGGTCCGGCGGGCGCGGGCGGCACGACCTCGCCAGGCTTTCCTCCGCCTTCCCACTGGCCGAACGCGCGGTCGAGCGCCGCAACCGCCTGGGCCGGGGTCACGTCTCCAGCGACGACGAAGGTCGTGTTCCGCGGCCGGTAGTAGTCATGGTGGAATGCGACCAGATCGGCGCGCGTGATCGCCGAGTAGCTCTCCTTCGTGGGCGTCCGCGCGTAGGGGTGGCCCACGCCGTACACCGCGTTGTCGAGCACCCGCGTGGCGAGATAAGCCGGTTGATCCTTGAGCCGCTCCAGTCCGGCGATCGCGTTGGCTTTGATGCGATCGATGGACTCTTGGGGAAACGCGGGGTGCAGCAACTGGTCGGCCATCAGCTCCAGCGATGGCGCGAAGTACCGCGTGATCGTGAAGAATCCGGTGGCCCCGACGTTGGTGCCCAGATCGGCGGCCGCGTTTGCGATCTGATCCGCCGACCGCGTCGTCGTCCCCTCGGCCAGCATCTGCGCCGTGAACTGCTCGACGCCTTCCTTCCCGGGCGGGTCGAGCAGATCGGGTGCCACGACTTGCGCCGACACCGTGACCACCGGGAACTCGTGGTCTTCCAGCACGGCGACCCGGATGCCATTGCGCAGCGTGCGCATCTGGATCTTTGGAATCCGTACCGCGGGCGCGGCCCCTGGCACCGGACGCGGTGGATGGCCATCGGTCTGCGCGCGGACGGCAGAGGCGGCAAGCAGCGTGGCAAGCCCCGTCACAAGGAGCACGGCGATGCCGGATACACCACCCGCAAGGTGGCACGCAGTGGCCGAACGAGTTCTGATCATTGGTGCTGCCCTCCGTGCCCGGCCATCTCCGGAGCGATCGTGACGTTGGTGGACGACTCCGCCGGCTTGCTGGCCATGTCGGGCTTCCCGCCCGGCACCATGCTCAGCACGACTCGGCCCGCCGTCAGGTATTGGCGGGCGACCCGCTGCACATCCTCGGGCGTCACGGCTTCGGTCTCCCGCAGATCCACCTCGTAGTGCAGCGGGTCTCCGAAAAACGTCTGGCCCCGCGCGATCTCCTGAGCCTTTGACAGCACGGGCTCGAGTCCAGTGATCGTCCGCACGACGGCATACGTCTTTGTCCGCGCGACTTCCGCAGCGCTGGGCGGCGCCGCGGTGAGTGTGGCCAGGACGGTATCCACGAGATTCTCGATCTGCGTCAGCGAGACGCCTGGACGCGGGCTGACCGTGATGGCGAAGGTGCCCTCGTTCTCCCAGCTTCCCCCGTTGGCCGTCACCTGCGTGGCGAGCTGGCGATCGTACACCAGCAGTTTCGTCAGCCGGCTCGTGCGGTCCTGGGCCAGCAGGCGTCCGAGCGTCGCCAGCGGTGCGGCGTCGGGACTCGACCCACCCACGCTCGGCCACGCAAACGACAGCCGCGGGAGTGTCGACTTCGGGTCTTCGAGCACGAGACGGCGCTCGGACGGCAGCGAGGCCGGCGCGACCGTGGGGCGTGTGATGTCCGGCCCACGCGGGATGGAGCCGAAATAGCGCTCGACGAACACCTTGGCCTGCGCGACGTCGATGTCGCCGCAGATCGACAGCACGGCGTTGTCCGGCGCGTAGTACGAGCGGAAGAATTGCTTGACGTCGTCGACGCTCGCGGCCGACAGGTCCGCCATCGACCCGATCACTGGCCACGAATACGGGTTCGACGCGGGGAACAGCGCGGCACTCACGACTTCGCTCGCCCGCCCGTACGGCTGGTTGTCGACGCTCAGCCGCCGCTCGTTCTTCACCACGTCACGCTGGTTGTCGAGTTTGTCCTGGCCGAGCGCGGGGAGCAGATAGCCCATCCGGTCCGATTCGAGCCAAAGTGCCGTTTCGAGATAGTTCTTGGGAATGACCTCGTAGTAGTTGGTCCGGTCGTTGGTGGTCGAGCCGTTCATCGTGCCGCCGGCATCCTCGACGGTCCGGATATGGTCCCCCTTTGCGGCATGCTCCGACCCCTGGAACATCATGTGCTCGAACAGGTGCGCGAAGCCCGTGCGCCCAGGCAGCTCGTTCTTCGACCCGACGTGGTACCAGATCGTTACGGCGACGATGGGCGCCGTCCGGTCGGGCGAGAGCAACACGGTGAGCCCGTTCGGCAGGACGTAGCGCTCGACGGGAATCGCGGGCGCGGAAATCGTGTCGGGGGCCGCACGCCGATCCCGAGACGCGGGCTGAGCGGTCGCAGCCATGGCGGTCCCCAGGCTGAGCGCGGCAACAGCGGCCACGGTGGGTGCGGCGCGGGAGATCATGAGCGACGGGGTAGAAAGGGGTGGGCGGTCCCCGTGATCCGGGAACATCACGTCAGAGAATGATCGGGTCTGCACCGGTGACGCGGCAGGGGGGCCGGCATGTCACTCCACATCGTCGATGGACCGCGGCCAATCTTCCTTCAGCAGCCGCGACATCGCACGGTCCGCGAGCCGGCGCCCGCCGGTCTGGCACCGGGCGCAGTAGTTCGTTTCGTTCGACGCGTACCGAATCCGCTGCACCGGAGCGCCGCAGTCGGGACACGGCAGCCCGTACCGCCCATGGACCGCCATCTCGTCGTGGAACGCCGTCACGGTCTCCGGGAATGCGCCCGGCGTCGCCGCGCGCAGCCGGCCGGTCCATTCCGTGAGCACGTCCTGGGTCGCGTCGTACAACCGGCCGATGTCGGCGCTCGTGAGTTTTGTTGAGAGCGCCATGGGCGAGAGGCGCGCCCGATGCAGGATCTCATCCGAATACGCGTTCCCGATGCCGCTGAAAAGCCGCGGATCCGTGAGCGACCGCTTGAGCGTGTGGTTCTCGGACGCAAGCCGCGCAGCGAACGCCGATCGGCTGGCGCCAAGCACTTCGAGGCCCCCGCGATCGAACGCGGTGAGTGCAGATTCACCTTGCACATAGTGCAGTGACGCACGCCTCGTGGTCCCTGCTTCTGTGAAATACAGGGTGCCCGTCGGGACCGTGAAGGTCGCAAGGATCAATCGGGGCGAGATGGCGGGCGGCTTCCGTCCCTTCCCCCGCCCCGCCTCACTCCCCGCGGTCACCGTAGCGCGCCACCGCAGCCGCCCCGCAATCATGAGATGGATGACCAGGAACCGATCAGTATCGAGGACCAGCACGATCCGCTTGCCCGAGCGGCGGATGCCCGTGAACCGCCGGCCCACCGCGTCGGCGATCGGAGGATCGACGCTCCGCAAAACGAACGGCTTGGCGATCGTGACCGCCGTCAGCGGCTGCCCGACGAGCCGCTCGGCCAGCTGCTCCACGTACACCTGGATGTCAGGTAACTCCGGCATTTGCTTGATCATGCCTCGGCGCGCCGGTACATTGCCAGTCCGGGTTTGTGCCACCGCACGTATCGCCTCTGCATGTCGCGCGAGTAGCTCAGTTGGATAGAGCGTCGGCCTCCGGAGCCGAAGGTCGCAGGTTCGAATCCTGTCTCGCGCATCGAAGCTTGCCGCGCCTCTGTACTCTTGGTACGTTTTTCGCTGCGCTGTAGCCTTTGTAGGTCGCAGTAAAGGCTTCCGGCAAAACGACTTCGCTGACGCGCGCAGGATGCGCGCTCACCTGCGGGCCGTTCCTCCCCCACTCGCCGGTCGCCGCAGTTCTCCCTCCGGCATTCCCTGCGCATTGCATCGGCCTATCCACTGGTCCGTACTGATCCCCGGTCTCATCGTCTCCGGCGCGATCGCCGCCGGCATGAGCATCGTGCTGATCTTCGGCCAGGTCGGCGTGATGCACGGCGCAACTGAACGCTTCTATCTCGCCACCGACCATACCCGCTCGGTCACACCCGGCACCGACGTCTGGCTCGACGGGAAACCCGTCGGCAAGGTCGAATGGATCCAGTTCCAGCCGCCCACCACCGACACCGCATACCGGATGTTGATCGCAATCGATGTCACGTCGTCCGTCCGGCACCGCATCCGCCGGGATACCCGGGCGCGTATCGCCGGCGGCACGAGCTTCATCGGCGCGCCCGTGGTCGAGCTCACCAGTGGTTCGGAGGCCACACCCGAGTTAGGCGGGGGTGATACGCTTCTGACGATCCCGCGCGGAGAGTTCGACGGCGCGCGCGCTTCCCTCGTCATTGCCGCGCAGAATCTCCCCGAGATCGTCGACAATGTCCGCGCCCTGAAGACACAGGTGTTCTCCCCGAACGGCTCCATCGGCGCGATGGGACACGGCGAGGCGATCACGCGCCCGCTGGTCTCCATCGCCGACAACGTGGGCGAGATCGCCGCCCGGATGGACTATCGCCGCGCCGCGATGCATCGCGCGGGCGCCGGCGACCTCGAAGCCCGCGCACAGCGCGTGATCGCGGCAGCTGACTCGGTGCGCCGGTCCGCCGCCGCCCAAGCCGCCAGCGCGAGCCGCACGCAAAACGATTCCGCCATGGTCCGCACGATCCGTGACACCCGCGCCCAGCTCGACTCGGTGCAGCGTCTCCTCGCGTCGGCCACCACGGATTCGGCCGGCCCCGGGCCGGCGGTCGCGCGCCTCCAGCAACGGATGTCGGACCTCGACACACAACTCGCCAGTCTGCTCACCGACATGATCCGGCGGCCGATGCGCTACCTCGCGTTCTGATCCGAGAGCCCCCCACCGCGCCTTTGGACCGCACTCACCCGCTCCGGTCGCCGGCCGGCTCCGCCGCCGCGATCGTCGGCACGCTACTCGCCCCGTGGACATCGTCGACTTAAAACGCAAGAACATCGCTGAGCTTCAAGCGGTGGCGGAAGACCTGCAGATCGCCAACATCTCGGGTCTTCGCAAGCAGGATCTCATCTTCCGCATCGAGCAGAAGCTGCTCGGCTCCGATGTCGCGCTCCACGCCGAAGGCGTGCTCGAGATCGTGGACGAGGGCTACGGATTCCTGCGCAGCCAGGACTGGAGTTATCTCGAAGGACCGGACGACGTCTACGTGTCGCCATCGCAGATCAAACGCTTCGATCTGCGGACAGGCGATACCGTGGCAGGCCAGGTCCGCCCGCCCAAGGAATGGGAACGCTACCTCGCGCTCCTCCGCGTCGAGACCATCAATGGCGACCCACCAGTCACAGGCGTCACGCGGCCGATTTTCGACAACATGCGCCCCCGGTACCCCGACCAGCGCCTCCGCCTCGAGACCGCGAGCGGCGACATCAGCATGCGCGTGGTGGACATCGTGGCTCCGATCGGCAAGGGCCAGCGCGGTCTCATCGTGGCCCCCCCGCGCGCGGGCAAGACGATCCTGCTGCAGAAGATGGCGAACGCGATCGTCGAGAATCACCCGGAGGTCACGCTGATCGTCCTGCTGATCGACGAACGCCCGGAAGAAGTCACGGACTTCCAGCAGAACGTCCCCGCCGCCCAGGTCATCAGCTCGACGTTCGACGAGCCGGCGACACGGCACGTCCAGGTCACCAATATGGTGATCGAAAAAGCGAAGCGCCTCGTGGAGCACGGACGGGATGTCGTCATCCTGCTCGACTCGATCACCCGGATGGCCCGCGCCCACAACACGATCGCACCCCATTCCGGCAAGATCCTCTCGGGCGGGGTCGAAGCGCAGGCGCTGCAGAAGCCCAAACACTTCTTCGGTGCGGCGCGCAAGATCGAAGGCGGCGGGTCGCTCACGATCATCGGCACCGCACTCGTGGAAACAGGGTCCCGGATGGACGACGTGATCTTCGAGGAGTTCAAGGGAACGGGCAACATGGAGCTCGTGCTCGACCGCCAGATCGCGGATCGCCGGATCTATCCAGCCATCGATGTCGCACGCTCGGGCACCCGCAAGGAGGAGTTGCTCTTCGCCCCGGTCGAAGCCAACCGCGTATTTCTGCTCCGCAACTTTCTCGGCGACATGCCCGAGGATGAAGCGATCTATTTCCTGCTGGAGCGGATGATGCGAACGAAGACCAATAAGGAGTTCTTCGTCAGCATGGCCGAGGGCTGACCCGGGACATGCCCGGCGGCATGCGGCTCCTGGGAATCGACTATGGCGACCGCCGCATCGGACTCGCGGTCAGCGACCCGACGGGGATGATCGCGACGCCGGCCGGCCACCTCGTCCGCCGGGCCGGGAAACGCGCGCCCATTGCTGCTCTCGTGAAACGGGCCGAGGAGCTGGGCGCCACCGGGTTCGTGCTCGGGCTCCCGCTCGACGCCGAAGGCGGCGAGCCGCCGCGCGCCGCCGAGGTGCGTCTGGTGGGTGCCGAGCTCGCGAAGCGAACGGGATATCCAGTGCGGTACGTCGATGAGCGATTCACGACCGCGATCGCGCTGCGGACGATTCACACCGTTGGCGGCTCCGTGCGCGGACGCAAGGGAGACGTTGACGCCCTCGCCGCCGCCGTTCTCCTGCAACATGCGCTGGCACTCCCTGGCTGACCGGCTCCCCGGCGCGCTCGCACGCCGGATTGCCGCCGCCCGCCTGCCCGTGCTCGCGATCGCAGCGGCCTGGGCCACCGCCTGCGGAGGCGAACCCCACGGCGTTCCTGAGCACGTCATCATCCCGCTCGGCGCGTCGTTCCGAGTCGCCGCCGATTCTCTCGGGCGGGCCGGCATCGTCGAATGGCCGCGCGCGTTCCGCGTCTACGCGAGCCTGACGCACCGCGATCGTGGCCTCAAGGCCGGTACCTACCTGCTGCAACGCGGGATCTCGTGGTCGCAGGCGCTGGACGCGGTGACGCGCGGCCGCGGGCTGGTGCACACGGTGACGATCCCCGAGGGATGGAGCCTCGCCGAGATGGTCCCGGCGCTGTCGCGCGCCTTGCTGGTTCCCCCGGATTCTGTTGAAGCCGCGGCGCGGGATACCGCGCTCCTCTCGCGAACTGGCGCGACCAGCGGAACGCTCGAGGGCTATCTCTTTCCGGATACGTACGCGTTCCCGGATGGCACGACCGCACGGACGGCGATCGCCGAGATGGTGCGCGAGTTCGAGCGGGAGTGGAAGCCACAGTGGGACGAGGAGCGCGCGGCCCTCGGCATGAGCCGCAACGATGTCGTCACGCTCGCGTCGATCATCGAGAAGGAAGCACGGCTGAGCGAGGAACGACCTGTGATCTCCGCGGTCTACCACAATCGGCTGCGGCTCGGCATGCCGCTACAGGCGGATCCCACGATCCAGTACGCGCTCGGCCACCATGTCGGACGCGTCACGTTCAAGGATCTCGACGTGGTGTCGCCATACAACACGTACCGGCACCCCGGGCTACCACCGGGACCGATCGGCAGCCCGGGCACGGCCAGCCTCGATGCGGCAGTCACACCGGCGGCCGTCCCCTACCTCTATTTCGTCGCCGCGCCGGACGGCCATCACGAGTTCCGATCGACGTTCGCCGAACACACCGAAGCACGCCACGAGTTGCGGCACCCGCCAGCGAAACACAAACCCGCGTCGGCGTCCCCCGCGCCTCCCCCCCCCCCGTCGTGACGGGCCAGGACACCGCCGGCCATCCGGCTCCTGTCCCGCCCTACCGGCTGATCGCGATCACGGACGATCTCCGCGACGGCCGTGAGGGACTGGTGGAGCGGGCAGCCGCCGCCGTGCGCGGCGGCGCCACGATGGTCCAGCTCCGTCTCAAGCACACCGACGCGCGCGTCCTGGTAGAAGTGGCGCGCGCGCTGATCGCCCGGCTCCCGGTGCCCGTGATCATCAACGACCGGGCAGACATCGCGCTCGCCTGCGCCGCAGCCGGTGTACACCTCGGGCCGGACGACGTACCGGCGGCTGCAATTCGCCGCATCGCACCGCCAGGGTTTCTGATCGGCGTCTCGGTCGGCAGCGACGGCGAGGTCCCCAACGCCACCGGCGGGGACTACACCGGGATTGGTCCCATCTACGGGAGCACATCGAAGCTCGATGCCGGCAAAGCGATCGGCCTCCTCGGATTCGCGCACCTCGCCGGCGCGGCTGGATTGCCCGCGGTCGCCATTGGAGGGATCACGACGGCGACGGCCGGCGATGTAATCGCCGCTGGTGCCTCCGGTGTCGCGGTGATCGGGGCAATCTTCGCCGCCAGCGACCCCGAAGCAGCAGCCCGCTCGTTGCGACGTGCGATCGACCGCGCCGGGCCAGCGTGACCGCCGTCATCTCGGCCCGCGGCGCGCACCGCATCGTTCGCGGACACCCGTGGGTCTACCGCAGCGACGTCACCGGTCATCCTGATGGGCCGGCGGGCGTGGTGCCGGTCAGCGATGGACATGGACGCCCGCTCGGGTGGGCACTCTGGAGCCCACGATCAGAGATCGCGCTGCGGCTCCTCGACCGGGATCCCGATGCGCAGATCGGCGCCGGATGGTGGCGCGCGAAGATCAACGCGGCGCTCGCCCGCCGGGCATCGGTGGCCCGCGACACGACGGCCTACCGGGTCGTACACGGGGAGGCCGATGGGTGCCCGTCGCTGATCTGCGATCGCTACGACCGCTGGCTCGTGGTGCAGTTCATGAGCGCAGGTCTCGAATCATGCCGGGCGGATGTCGTGTCGGCGCTGGCGGACGCGATGCAACCGTTGGGCATCCTTGCCCGGCACGATGTCGCGATCCGGCGCAGGGAAGGCCTGGACGACGCGGTGGAGATCGTCGCTGGCAGCGTCCCTGCTGAAATCGAGGTGGTGGAGCACGGCGTCCGGTATCTGGCGGCGCCATGGGACGGCCAGAAGACTGGCGCGTTTCTCGATCAGCGGGAGAATCGGCTGTTGGCCGGCGAGCTCGCGCACGGCCGCGCGCTGGACTGCTTCAGCTATCACGGCTCCTTCGCCCTTCACCTGGCACGCCGGGCCGCCCACGTGATCGCCCTGGACAGCTCCGCCGCCGCGCTCGCGCGCGCGGCGGACAATGCCGCGCTCAACGACGCGGCCAATATCACTTGGGTGGAAGAAGACGCCTTCGCGTATCTCAAGGCCGCCGAGCGCCGGAGAGAGCGTTTCGACATCGTCGTGCTCGATCCGCCGGCGTTCGCGAAGACGCGTGCATCGGCAGGCTCCGCCCTGCGCGGCTACAACGAGATCAATCTCCGCGGAATGCGGTTGCTCGAGCCGGGCGGCGTCCTGCTGACCGCGAGTTGCAGCCACCACGTGAGCAAGGCGGCGTTCCTCGACATGCTGGCCGGAGCCGCGGCCGACAGCGGGCGCCGCCTCGCGCTGCGGCGTGTGCTGGGCCAGGCCAGTGACCACCCCGAGCTCCTTGCTGTACCCGAGACCGGCTACCTCAAAGGCGCCCTCGTGGAAGCCCTGGACTAACGGCTGCCAGCCGGCGAACATCCCGCCGTGGACCTCCCCGCGTCGCCCTCGGCCGCGCCCGCGACGCCGGTTTCTGTGTCAGCGCCGCCCAAGCGTGGTTTGCACCAACCCGCCGTCCGCCGGGCGTTGGCCGTCGTCCTCGCCGTCAACGTCGCGGTGGTCCTCGCCAAAACCGGCGTCGGATGGAAGACCGGGGCACTCACCGTGCTCGGGTCGGCGCTCGAATCCGGACTTGATCTCCTCAACATCATCATCGGGATGACCCTCGTCACCGTGGCCGCGCGCGCGCCCGACGAGGACCACCCGTATGGACACGAGAAGTTCGAATCGCTCGGTACCCTCGTGATCGTCGGATTTCTCTCGATCTCGTGCTTCGAGCTCTTGCGGGAAGCGGTCGAGCAGTTGCTGCACCGGGCCACGCCGCATGAACCGACCATCGCGGATTTCGTGGTGATGGTCGCGACGATCGCCGTGAACGCGTTCGTCGCGTGGTATGAGCGCTCACGCGGCCGCGCGCTCGGCAGCGCATTTCTGATCGCCGACGCGACCCACGCGGGAAGCGATCTGTATGTGACGTCGCTGGCACTGGTCTCGCTGATCGTGACGCGCGCTGGCCGCGGTGGCCTCGACGCGCCGCTCGCGATCCTCGTCGCCGTACTCATCGCGCGCAACGGCTACATCATTCTCAAGGGCTCCGTGCCCGTGTTGGTCGACCAGCGAGCCGTCGATGCGGCGCGAATCCGCGAGTTGGTCACGCAGGTACCACGCGTGACGGACGTGCGGCTCGTGCGGTCGCGCGCCACTTCGTCGGGCCTCCTGTTCGCTGAAGTGACCATCGGGATCTCGGCCTCGACATCAGTCGCCGAAGCACACGCGATCTCGGACGCGGTGGAGGCCCAGATCATCACCGCTCTGGGCGCGGCCGAAGTCACGGTGCATGTCGAGCCAGCTTAACGACTTGCGGAATTCGGCAAGGGGTCTACCTTAGACGCGGCGACTGTTTGTCCCCAACCCCTGTCTCTTGCGCGATCGCTCATTCCGCCAGCAGTACGACGAAGAGGTCGACCAGGCAGTCGAGCTGTACAAGGAGTCGCTCCCCCGCAATGCGATTCTGAGCATTGGTGACGAGGCGGTGGCGGCAATCCGCCAGCACACGCAGCTCGGGTTGACCGAGCTCCTGCTGTACGACGAAGTCAACCGGATCATCAAGCGCCGCCTCGGTATCAAGGACTATCCCGCGTGGCGGCGGCAGAAGCTTCGCCTGCTCAAGGAATACCGGCGGGCCGAGCACTGGGGACTGCGCCCGGAGAGTCCCCTCGTTCGCGAGATCCAGCCCGATCAGGGATCGCACGTACTACTCGCCGGCGAGACCGCTGAGCGCGCGGCCGTGTACCTCGCGGCCAACGGGTGCGAGGTGACGACCGTCGAACTATCATCGGATGCCATGGAGCGCGTGATGATCGCAGCCGGCAAGGCTGGCCTCATGGCCCGGGTACACGAGTGGCCCACCGGCATCGGCCACTGGCGTCCTGACTGCACGCTAAATGCAGTCGTGTGCACCCCATCCGCCTTTGCCGGACTGACGCCCGCCGAGGTGAGCAAGGTGATCGCGCTCTTCCAGGAAGCCACGATGGATGGCGGCGTGCACCTGGTGGAGACGATCGTTGCGGGACAAGAGGCGATGTCGCTCGCCGAGCTGAGTGCGCGCTACGTGGGTTGGGATATCAGCATTGAGCGCGACGGGAGCACGTCCCGTTCGTTCGTTGCGCGCAAAGGGCTCACATAGCGACCCTGCGCTAGCCCATCTGCCACGCGGTTGGGCGCGCAGTTTGGTCGCGGCAGAGAACGCCGCAACGCAGTCGAACTCGCTCCGTAGCAAATCGACACGATTGTCTCGTTCATCCGTGTCGTATCACCACAGGCCGAAGGACAGGGCGGCAGAGTGCCCGGACTAAGACGCTCCGCGGCAAACACTTAGAAAATCGCTCGCGGTGGCACCCGAGATGCCTTAGCTCGCTGGCACCCGTCTCGCACCACGCGGCTACGGGTGTCTCACTCGGGGGTGCTCTACTATGAAGAACAACATTCGGCAGCGTCCTGTTGCTGACGAGCCCGTCGGCATCGTGATCTCTGGAGGAATGCGCGACGAAGTGCTCCCACGCGTCTGGGCCTACATCTGGGGCCCGGTGCCCGCCGAAGATGAGAACAGCTCCAAGGCGGCGTGAGGACTCATTGGCTGGCGTGACGACCGGGTCGCAAGTGGCTGGTCAGTAAGTCGCGGATAGCGGATCACGAGATCGCCGAAGAGGACGAAGGCCGGTTGCAGCATGCTGCAACCGGCCTTCGCGTTTCCATGATCGCCCTTCACTTCCTCATGCAGGACCTTGACGCAGGCCCCCGATGCAAGGGCTTGATGCGCGTAGCGCGCGACGACGCTCCGGTCTGCTGGAACGCCGCCACGCGCTATGCGGAACGGTCAGCTAGCGACGCGCCTTTTTCCGCGCGCCCTTCTTCGCCGACTTTCTCGCCGACTTCTTGGCGCCCTTCCTCTTTCCTTTCTTGGCTGCCATACAATCAGCTCCATTGGTGGAGTGAAACACCTGGCCGATCCCCCGGTGGAGCGGCAGGCGCGGTCCCATCGGATCCGGCGTAACGCCGGACGGACGAGAGCCGAAGGTGCACGGCCCTTTCGGGGCGCGTGCAGCCGAAGCGCGTGAACGTCGCGCGCGACAAAGCGTATGTGCTGGAATGAATGCCGTGGGGCATGCTCACCTTGTGGGAACGCATGCAATCACCGGCCGGCGAAGCCGCCGCAGATCCAATGACGGCGAGACTCACGTCACGCTCGCGGAGGCCAGAGAACCAGCCAGAGCGGGGGGGCGCACTGCGCCGTCCATCTCGCCTGACCGAAGCCGTGTTCGCGCCCTGACATCTGGTGGTGCGGCATCCGCCCCCTTGAGGCTGGCGAGCGGCACCATCTTGCTGGCGGCGCGAGCAATCATGCAACGCGAAAGCCGTGAACTGAGATATCGAACTCGCTGTGTGACTGGTGATGCGCGAACCGACCGTCATGTCCGCATCGCGAATATAGGACGCACCAAAATGCATTGCAATACGTAAAAGTTGCGGAATCACGATTCGTGGATGTGAATCGGCACGCGATTCCGGCTTCAGCCCGCCGGATGCGATGCGTGGATCACGATCCCCATCGACGCGGATCCTACGCGCGCGCACGACGCGGATGTACATCATTTCGCGTGCCGCGTGGCTGTCCATCGGTGCGCGAATGCGCGGACTGCTCCCGCGCGTGCATCGCGATTCTCATAGGAGAAATCGCCGCCGGCATGACACCGCCGCGTGCCGGTGCCGGCGCCGCGTGTGACACGTCTGCATCCACGACGCGACCGCAGCATGCGTCGCGTCACGCATCGCGGAGCGCGCCCGATCAGCCCCATCTCCACCGCTCCACGCGCCGCGGCCCCGCGCTGATCCACCATCCCGATTCGGATCGAACCTTCCCGCCGATTGCGACCCTCGCGGCGTCGCGCGGCGTCGCGCGGCGTCCATTCCGGCGAGTTCATCGGCTGGCGCCGCCGGTCACGCCGTGCGAGCTTTCGATCCGCGCCGGTCAACCTGGCGCGGTTTTTTTCCTCCGGCATGGAGCAGATTTCCCGGTGCGCGCTCTGGTAAAACGAACGGCCGGTCCCGGCATGGAACTCACAGAGGTCCCGAAGCCCGGCATCCGGGCGGATGAGGTCCTCATTCGCGTCCGGCGCGCCGGCGTCTGCGGCACGGACGTGCACATCTACACGTGGGATGACTGGGCCAAGGGGCGCGTCAAGCCGCCGATCATCGTCGGCCACGAGTTCGCCGGCGACGTGGTCGAGACGGGCCCGCTCGTGACCGATGTCCATGTCGGCGACCGTGTCACCGCCGAAGGCCACATCGTCGACGGCCACTGTCTCCTCTGCCGTACCGGCAACTCCCACGTCTGTCCCTACACGCGCATCATCGGGGTCGACCGGGACGGATGCTTCGCGGATTTCATCGCGATGCCCGCCACCAATGTCTGGCGCCTCGACCCCTCCACGTCGTATGAGATCGGCGGCATCCACGACCCCATGGGCAATGCGTTTCACACCGCCCTGACCGCCGAGATCCCCGGAGCCAATGTGCTCATCACCGGATGCGGGCCGATCGGCCTCTTCGCGGTTGGGATCTGCAAGGCCGCCGGCGCCGCTCGCGTCATCGCCTCCGACATCAACGACACCCGTCTGGCCCTCGCCCGCCGCATGGGCGCGGACGACGTCGTCCACCCCCACGAAGCCGAAGCAGCCGTCCGCGCGGCCAGCGATGGATTGGGAGCCGATGTCGTCCTCGAGATGTCCGGCGTGCCCGCGGCCGTCCGCCAGGCGCTCACGCTCGTTCGTGTCGGAGGCCGCGTCCAGATGCTCGGCATTCCGGCTCGCCCCATGGAGATCGACTTCGCCACGCAGGTGATCTTCAAAGGCATCACGATCTACGGCGTGGTCGGCCGCCGGATGTACGACACGTGGATCTTGATGACGCGCTTCCTCCGGTCCGGCCGGTTCGATCCGGCACCCGTCATCACGCACCGCTTTCCGCTCGAGGCGGTGGACGAAGCGATGCGCGTGATCCAGGAGGGCGAGGCCGGCAAGGTCGTCTTTGAAATCGCCTGACGCCTCCCATATCATTCGCCGATGGCCGCCACCACCCAGCCGACCCCATTCGCGGCCAGCACGGCCGCCGAGATCGAACAACTCAAGCGCGACCGCGTCTACAAGCGCCTGAATTATCTCGAGAGTCCGCAGGGCCCCCGCGTCAGGATGGAAGGCCGCGGCGAGATCCTGATCCTCTCCTCCAACAACTACCTCGGCCTCTGCGCCGAGCCCAGCGTCGTCCGGGCTGGCATCACCGCGCTCGAGACCCTCGGCGCCGGCACCGCCAGCGTACGGTTCATCTGCGGCACATTCGCCATCCACCGGACCCTCGAAGCCGAGCTCGCCCGATTCGTCGGCACGGAATCCTCGCTCTCCTTCGTGTCTGCGTGGAACGCCAATGAGGGATTCACCGCGAGCGTCGTCGGAGAAGGAGACGCGGTGCTCTCCGATGCCCTCAACCACGCGTCGATCATCGACTCGATGCGGCTGGCCAAGGCGATCACCAAATGCACGACCGCCGTCTACCGTCACGGCGACATGGACGACCTCGTCGCCAAGCTGGAAGCCACGCGCGGTGCCCGCCGCACGATCATCTGGACCGACGGCATCTTCTCGATGGAGGGCAGCGTCGCCAAGCTCCCGTCGATCCTCGAGATTGCGCGCCGCTACGGCGCGATCGTCGTCGTCGACGACTCGCACGCCACCGGGGTGATCGGAGAGACCGGCCGCGGCACCCCCGAACACTGCGGGGTCTTTGGCGAGGTCGACGTGATCACCTCCACGCTCGGCAAGGCGCTCGGCGGTGCCTCGGGCGGCTTCGTGGCTGGCCCCGAGCCGGTGTGCGACATCCTCACGCAGCGTTCGCGTCCCCAGCTGTTCTCGAACGCACTCCCGCTGACCGTCGCCGCGAGCGCACTGGCCGCCGTGCAATTCGTCGCCGCGCACCCGGAGCGCGTCCGCGCCCTCCGCGACAACACCCGCTACTTCCGCGAACAGATCACCGAAGCGGGATTCAAGCCGCTCCCGGGTGAAACACCGATCGTGCCCATCATCGTGGGAGAAACCGCGACCGCCATCCAGATGAGCGATATGCTGCTCGACGAGGGCGTCTTCGTGACGGGATTCGGATATCCGGTGGTGCCGAAGGGCGAAGCGCGCGTGCGGTGCCAGTTGAGCGCCGCACACACGCGCGCGGACCTGGATCAAGCCATCGCCGCGTTCAAGACTGTCGGCAGGAAAGCGGGCATCATCAAGTAAGAACACACGGCGCGGAACGAGAGGCCGGGGGCGTCGCGCACGCTCCCGGCCTCGTTGCATCCCGGTCACGGCGGCTTCCGCCAGCGCCCATGCGCCAAGGCTCGTCTCGGGCAACTTGACCGAATCCGGTCAGGGTGACGGGGCACCGTCCGTGACCCGGCCCCGTTGATCCTCGTCAGACGCTAGAAACGGCAGGGCCAACATCCCGCCGCCGGGCTTTGGGACCCGGACGCGTCCATTACACTAGAGGTCTTTCGCCATGCGGCTGAACCGAAGCCTGTGTGCCGGGCTCACCTTCCTCGCGCTAGCGCCCACGGTAGGCAAAGCGCAAGAAGGGAAACTGTTCAACAACTCGTGGTTCTGGGGGCTGGGTGGCGGTGCACTCACCTACTGGACCTCGACCACCGCACACTCGCAGGCACCAACGGTCAGTCTCGACTGGCTGATTACCCGGACGCACTGGGCGCTGTATCTCGGTGCGGACGAAGCGTTCTTCACGGCCAAGAATCTGACCTACACCGAAACGGGCAGACTCTACACCGACAGCACGCTGACCAACTTCAACAACGTCTCGTACTACGCACAGGCGAGAGTCCGTAACTCACGCCACATCGAGGGAGCCCTCATGGCGTTCCCCGGACACGGGATTCTTCGCCCGTACGCCGGGATCGGCATCAGCGGCAACTTCGTCCAGGGCGCCGTCATGACGTCCACGCCGCCGGCGCTCACTCCGGCCGCACAGTGGTTCCCGCAGTTCTATCAGGATACCTACCGCCTGCAAGCGTCCGAATGGGTCTCGCCACTGGCCATCCTCGGTCTCCAGGCCCAGCTCAGCCGCTTCTCGATCTACGGCCAGGCGAAACTCTTCCCGCAGGACGCCGGCCAGTACAACCAGCGGTTCTTCACCGACCAGGGTTTCTTCATGCTGCAGGCCGGTGTTCGCATTAACGCGTCGACCGCGATCGGAAGCTTCTGACCTTCCGCATGCGATAGCTGCGGGGCGCAGGTGCAGGTGTGGACGCAGGTGTGGGTGCAGAGCGCGGTTGTAGGATGAAGTCGTAGGATGGGGGCGCAGGGACACTCGCACGAAGGCCGGCTGCAGCGGACTGCACGCCGGCCATCGTTTTTCCAATGACTCCGCGCGGCCACACGCGCCGCGCCGCCCCTACCGCCCGCCGCGGAATGCCTCGGTCATGAAGTGCGAAGGCGTGCGCGAGACAAATGGGTTGTCACGGATGAAGAACCGCCCGGGCAACTCCGCCGCCCGCGTGATACCGATGCGCGGCGATACCACCACCTGCGAATCCGGTACGTCCGTGCCGGCACGAATCGTCAGCGGCGGGCGCAGAAGCGTCACGCCGTTCAACCGGTCGTCGATCCCGAGCGCTGCACAGAGCTTCCCCGGGCCGTTGGTCAGATCCCGGTCCCTGCGCTCCCGCGCGCTGGCCGGGCCCACCCGCCCACTCCGCGCACGCCGTCCGGCATTCGCCCACCGCCGCTCGCGCATCAGCAGGATGCCATCCACAGGCTCCAGCGCCCGGATGAGCACCGCCGTGCCCGCACCACGCCGCCCCGCCACGGCGTTGACGCACCAATGCACGCCGTAGATGAAGTAGACGTACGCCCGCGCCGGCTGCCCGAAGAGATGAAGGGTCCGCGCGGTGAGGCCCGCCGCAGCATGGCTCGCGGGATCGGACGGGCCCAGATACGCCTCCGTCTCCACGATCCGTCCCGACGCCCGCCCATCGGGCGTGTCGCACTCGAGAATGGTCCCGAGGAGCGCTCGCGCCACAGTCTCCGAGTCCCGCTCGTAGAACGACCGAGGGAGTGGGCGGCGCCTCGCAGCGGCCGTTACCACTCCCTCGTCGGTGTGTGCGCGTCGTGACACCGGCCGGTGCGCGCGCGCACCGCTCATTCCATCATCCGTCCGTCTTGGCCGGTGCCCGGCTTCGGCCACGCTTCGCCTTGCTCGGCGAGCCGGACGCTGCGCTCCCCCCGGTCTCCGCCTTGGCGGCACGCTTGGCGCGTGCACGCGGCCGCTTCGCCGCCGCCGGCCGCGCCTTCGGCGCCTCGGCCTCGGTCGCGACATCGGCGGCGGCGACATCGGCGGCTGCCGGTGCCTCTCCAGCCGGCGAATCCACCATTCCAACAGAGAGCAACTCGGGCGGCAACGTGCCGCCCCGGCCGCCGAACAAGCCTCGCCGCGAGCCACGCGGACCAAGCCCGCGAGGTGCCGCAGGTGTGGTGGCAGGAGCCGGACCATTGGCCCCAGTTCGTGCGCCCGCCGCCACGTTCAGTTGCTCGGTGACCGGCGCCGCCGTGGTCGCGAGTGCCACGTCGTAGTCGTCCCCGCGACGGCGGATGTCGATCACATCGGCGTCGTGCGCGTCTCGCAGAATCCGGGAGAAATTCCGCTCGCTCAGGCTGTCACTGTCGCGCCCGAGCAGCTCCGCCGCCTTGGCCCTGACATCGGACGCCAACACGGCACTCTCACCACCCACAAGAGCCTCCACCGCGCGCCGCACCAGATCGAATGCCTCGTCGCGGGTGAGACGCTCGCCCGACGCACCGATCACCGGTTGTTCGGGGTGTGGCGTGTGGTGTGTAGCGGCAGCGGGACGCTCCGTGTGCGCCGCAGCCTCCGGAGCATGCTCCGCCCCGTTCGTCGCAACCGCCACGTCCTCGGCAGGTACACCGGTACCCACGTGACCGACGACCGCGGAGTGCGGTTCACGCGCGGCCCGGCCTTCACGATCACGGCCACGGCCACGGCCCCCACGCCGGCTGCGGCGCGGGCGATCTTCCGGCCGCCCCTCGGCGGCAGGTGCACCCGCATGCCCACTCGCCGGCCGCGCGGCCGGTGCGTGCGCTGGCGCATGTGCTGGCGCGTGTGCTGGCGCGTGTGCTGGCGCACGTGCTGGCGCGTGCGCCGGATGCCCGGCGCCTGCGGCAGCGGGCGCGCCGCCCGCGGGAGGCGCCACTTCGAGCTGGCCGTTGTCCATCTTGGTCAGCGTCACGAGCCCGCGGTGCGCCGCTTCCTGCACGAACCGCGAGAACTTCGACATGCCGAGATTCTTCTCGTCGAACGAGCTGTCGATCCCCTGCATGACCTGCTTCAATCGGTCGGCGCGCATGACGTCGCCGTTGCGCTGCATGCGGACGATCGCTTCGCTGACCAGCTCCCACGGATCGCGGCGGGTGCCGGCCTGGTCCTCCTCATCGCTGCGGACGAGGCCCGCAAGCGCGTTGTAGCTGAAGTACTCGTCGCAGTTCATGACCAGCAGGTCACTGGACGATTCGCGCAGCCCAACGCCGATCACGTATTTCCCGTATTCCTTGAGCTTGATCACCAGCGTCGAGAAGTCCGAGTCGCCGGACAGCAGGATGTACGTGCCGATCTCGGGACGGGTGAACACCAGCTCGAGCGCGTCGATCGCGAGCCGGATGTCCGTTGCGTTCTTCTTCGACGATCCATAGGCCGGTGCCATGATCATGTCGATCGACGACTCGGCCAACGGGGCCACGTACTGCGGGTAGCGGCGCCAATCTGCGTAGGCACGCCGGAGTTGCACTTTGCCCTTGATGATGTCCGACGAGAGGAGGGTCTTGAGCTCCGTTTGCAGATCGGAGCGGATCCCCATCGTGACGTTGTCGAAGTCGATCAGCAGGGCGGCATTGGGCGCGTAATTGATTGGCGCGGCAGCGGGTATCGTCACACTGGCGGGCCGGTGCGCCGCCGTGGCGGGGCGCGCCGGCGTGTGGCGGGGTGAACGTGGATTCATGTACACGGGATGAAAGAATGGTCGGGGCACCGCGCGCGGTTGGCGCAAACGGGCACTCGCGACCTGATAGCTACCTGTTGCCACTCCAGTGGCGGAAATCTAGGAGGAGCGGAGGGCAGAGGCCAGAGGCGGGCGGGACAGCGTCGAAGTATACTGGTCGCATGGCGCCCCCGCGCTTTCGCACGCGCCTCTTTGTGACGCTGTCGCTCTTCGCGGTCGTGCCGTCGGCCGTGTTGACGCTGCTCTGGGCCACCACCCTGAGTACGGCGCTGCCGCTCCTCAGTGGCAGTGCCGCGTGGGAACGAGTCGCCGCCACCGGCGAGCGAGCCATCGCCGCCGCACGGTCCGAACCCCTGAGCCCCGCCACCCGCGCGGCCATGGCGGCCCACGAACAGGAGCTGACCGTCTCGGTGACCGATGCCCACCGGTACCGGTACATGGCCGTCCGGGCGGTCCCCATCGTCGTCGCCGTGGCCGGCGGCGCGCTCATCGTGCTGGCCGTGGTCGCATCGCGCGTCGCTGGTCATCTCGCCCGGCAGCTCAGCCGTCCCCTCGACGAGCTGGTCGGGTGGACCGATCGCATCTCGCGCGCGCTCCCGCTGCCCGCCGGCCCGCCCACCCGCGGCGCACCGGAGTTCGCCGTGCTCCGGGACCGGATGCGGGTCATGGCCACTGACCTCGATACCGGACGCGCCCGCGCACTGGAAGCGGAGCGCCTGCGCGCGTTCCGGGAGACGGCACGGCAGGTCGCCCACGAGTTGAAGAACCCGCTCACGCCGATTCGCCTCGCAGTCGCCCGCCTCCAGCGCGATGCCTCACCGGCCCTCGCCGACACAGTCGATGTGCTGGCGACGGAATCCGCGCGGCTCGAAGCGATGGCGCACAGCTTCTCGCAGTTCGGCCGCCTCCCCGAAGGGCCGCCCGCCGACGTCGACCTCGGCGAGCTCGCACGGTATACGGCCAAGGCCGCGGTCCCATCGCACATTCCGGTCACCGTCGATGTCGATGCTGCCACACCGCTCGTCCGCGGCCACTACGACGCGCTCGCCCGCGCACTGTCCAACATCCTCCTCAATGCAGCCGACGCCTGCGCAGGCCGCGACGGTGCCACCATCACGCTTCGGGTCGCACCGGTCGCGGACATGCGCCTGGACGCCGCTCCCCACGTACCGGTGCCCGCGGCCGAAATTCTGGTGCGCGACTCGGGAGCCGGCATCGCGCCGGAGCATCTCGCGCATGTCTGGGAGCCATACGTGACGCACAAGGCGGGCGGCACGGGACTCGGGATGGCCATGGCGCGCCAGACGGTCGAGGCGCATCGGGGCACGGTCGAGTTGCGGAGCGTCGCCGGAAAAGGCACCGACGTCCGGTTCACGTTGCCGGTCTCCGGGACCTCCGGATCGCCATCCGGTGAGGCAGGGCGTTGATGGCGTCCGTCCTGATCGTCGACGACGAGCCGAATATCCGCCGGATGCTCGCCGCACTCCTCGCGGGCGAAGGCTATGAAGTGCGCGACGCACCGGACGGCGAATCAGGCATCGCCGCCGCCGCCGAGGTCCCGCCCGACGCCGTGCTGCTCGATCTCATGATGCCGGGTCCGCTCGACGGTCTCGCCACGCTCGCCCGCCTCCGCCAACGGGACCCGGAGCTTCCGGTGATCATGATGAGCGGGCGCGCGGGACTCAGTGACGCGGTGCGCGCCACCAAACTCGGTGCGTTCAACTTCCTCGAGAAACCGCTGTCGCCGGAGTCGGTGCTGCTCGCACTCATCACTGCGCTCGACCTGCGCCAGGCGAGAAAGGCGGCACGCGCGCTCCGCGAGGAGCTGGGACTCACCGGACAGATGGTCGGCGCCAGCGCCCCGATGCGCGCGGTGGCCGAGCTCATCGCCCGCGTCGCGCCGAGCGACGCGCGAGTCCTCATCAACGGCGAGTCGGGCACCGGAAAAGAGTTGGTCGCCGCCGCCATCCACGAAGCGAGTCCGCGCCGCGACCGGCCGTTCGTACGCGTCAATTGCGCGGCGATCCCCCGCGATCTCGTCGAGAGCGAGATGTTCGGCCACGAGCGTGGTTCCTTCACCGGCGCCACCACTCGGCGCATCGGCCGCTTCGAGATGGCCCACACCGGCACGCTGCTGCTCGATGAGGTCGGAGACCTGGGCGCCGAGGCGCAGGCCAAACTGCTCCGCGCGATCGAAGCGAATGAGATCGAGCGGCTGGGCGGCGGGAAACCGATCCGCGTGGACGTCCGCATCATCGCCGCCACCAACAAGGATCTCCCACGCGCCGTCAGTGAGGGCATCTTCCGCGAGGACCTCTACTTCCGGCTCAATGTGATCCCCCTCGCGCTGCCGCCCCTGCGCGAGCGCGCCGAGGACCTCCCGGCACTCATCCAGCACTTCACCGCGCTCCAGCGCGCACGCACGGGACGCGCCCTCGTGGCGTGGTCGGGCGAAGCCATCGCCCTCATGGAGGACTATCGCTGGCCGGGTAATGTCCGCGAGCTGGCCAACATCGTCGAGCGCCTCGCCATCCTGCACGCGGGCGAGGTCATCACGCCGAGCCACGTGCGCTCCGTCTTGCCCGTCGACCGGGATGGGCCCTTCGCGACCGTGGCACACGGCCCAGCACAAACCGATGGCCGCCGCAGGAACACCCCGCCCGGCAGCGCAGCGGCCAGCGCCTCGCCGGCGCGCGAGACGCCGGCACACGGGGCACCCGCACACGGGGCACCGGCACACGGGGCACCGCTCGCCGAAGCACTCGATGCGTACGAGCGAACGCTCATCACGCGGGCGCTGGCCGCCGCCGACGGCAATGTCACCGAGGCCGCCCGGCGCCTCGAGACCGACCGGCCCAATCTCTACCGCCGGATGCGCAGGCTCGGAATCGCGCTCGGCATCGCGATCGCCTGCCTGGCGGCAGCCGCACTCACGGTCCTAACGCCCATACCGGCACGGGCGCAGGACACGACAGCCCACCCCGCACCGGCTGACACAGGCGCCGCCAAGCCGGCCGGAGACTCCCTGCGCGGCGACCAGCCAGACACGCTGCCGGGAGCGGGCGACGACTTCTGGCATCAGTGGCTGCTCGGGCAACGTCCGCCGAATTACGTCGGGTTCGGCGTCACCTCGGCGCACACGTACAACCGCGTCGAAGGATTTCCGATCTACCTGGGACCGACGGCGCGGCGGATCTTCCCCTGGGGGGCGATCTCCGGCGACGCGGACGGGATCCTGCGGATCTCCGACAAGCTGCGCTGGGACGAAGACCACATCGGGTACGCGGCGCACACGGAGCTGCGGATCGGTCCCGAGGACGGACGGTCCCTGACGCTGGGCGCGCGGCTCTACGACGTCATCGATCCGGTCGAGTCGTGGGGCCTGTCCGACGCCGAGGTCGGGCTCTCGACGTTTTTCCTGCACCGGGACTACCGCGACTACTTCGCGCGACACGGCGTCACCACGTACGCCACGCTGCGTGCGAGCGACCCGCTCCGTCTGACACTGTCATACGCGGACGACCGCTGGGCGACGCGCCCGGTCCGCGACCCGTTCACGCTGTTCGACAACACGGCGGCATGGCGGCCGAATCCGCAGCTCGACGACGGACTGTTCCGCCTCGTGACCGCGCACGTGGATTTCGACACGCGCAACGATCCGGACGATCCGTGGTCGGGATGGTACGCGACCGGCGATCTCGAGCACGGCGACGGCAATGTCAGCAGCTTCGGGCCGCGAACCGACGGCGAGACGCTCACGGTCCCCCTCGGCGGCATCAGTCCCGTGGCCTACTGGCGCGGATTCCTCGACGCACGCCGCTACAACCGCGTCGGCCCCGACGCGCAGCTCAATCTCCGGTTGGTGCTGGGCGGTTGGCTCGGCGGTGATCCGCTTCCGCTCGAACGCCGGCTGTCGCTGGGCGGCGCCGGCACAATGCCGGGCTTCGACTTCCGCGACGACGGCCCCGGGCCCGATGTAGCCTCCTGCTCCGTCTCCCGTGAGACGCCACCCGGCGCGCCCGCACAGTGCGACCGCATCGCGATGGCGCAGGTCGAGTTCCGGCACGACATCCGCGTCGGGCTCGCCGACTTCATCCGCGGCGTGCCCCGCGACGGCGCCTGGGTGCTGTTCGCCGACGCCGGACGCGGATGGCTCGTGGGACCCCACGAAGGCACGCTCCAGTATCCGGCGGACGCCGTGCCCGGACTCGGGACCGCGCTGGCGGACGCAGGCGCCGGTGTCACGCTCGGCCCCTTCGGCGTGTACGTCGCGCAAGCCGTCTCGCCGTGGAACTACCACCACGGCCCAAAGCTCGCGATTCGCCTGCAGCAGCGGTTCTGAGCTGTGCGCGCCGTCGTCGCGGGCCTGATCGTCATGGCGCTCCTTGGCGCCGCCGGGAGAGCGGCTGAGAGCCAGGGCACGCCACGCCTGGCCATCGACGTGCCCACCCGCGCGGCCGACTCGGCGCCTGGAACGTCCACCTCGGCCTCCGCTCCGCACACCTCGGGACCGGCGATTCGCGCCCTCGATATCCTCGCCGACGGCCAGACGCGGGACTTGTTGCGCAACGGATTCCCGGCGCGCCTGCACTTCCGCGTCGAGCTGTGGCACGCGGGCGGATTGTTCAACGCCCTCGATGGCACCCGCGAATGGGATGTCATCGCGCGCTACGACCCGCTGGAGAAGCAGTACCGGGCCGCCAGGCTCGCCGATCAGAACGTCACGGTCCTCGGCGAGTTTGCGCAGTTCCCGGCGCTCGCCACCGCGCTCGCAGCGCCATACACCGTCCCGCTGGTCCCGGGCCGCGGCGGCGGCAAGTACTACTACAACGCCGTGGTCGATGTCGAGATGCTCTCGTTGAATGACCTCGACGAGGTCGAGCGATGGCTGCGCGGAGAGCTCACCCCTGCCGTCCGCGGCCAGCGCAATCCCGGCGGCGTCCTGGGACGTGGCCTGCGAACGCTGTTCGTACGGCTGCTGGGAGCCCAACGGCTCCACTACGAGGTGCGGTCGAAGACGTTCAGGGCGCAGTAAGCCAGGCGCCCACCGACCGCTACCGGATGGTGACCAGCGCCGCCGCGCTCCGCACCGCCGCCCGATGCTCCAGCTCCTCGAGGTGGTGCAGCGTATCGGCGCCGTAGAACAGCTTGATGTAGCGCGCCTGCGTCGGAGTCAGGCGGCGGACCGCCCAGCTGAGATGCACGAAGTGCGGCTCGACCGGCGGCGTGATCGGGTGCATGCCGATCTCCTCCGGCAGACGGTTCGCTTTCCGCGTGTTGCACGGTGCACACGCCGTCACCACGTTGGACCAGTCGTTGGTACCGCCACGCGACAGCGGGACCAGATGATCACGCGTGAGTCCCTCGCGCGGCTTGAGATCCGCCACGCCACGCCCGCAGTACTGGCAGCGATACCGGTCGCGCGCGAAGAGGAACGTGTTGGTCACCTGCCGGCGGAAACGCCGCGGCACGTGGATGAACCGCGTGAGACGGATCACGATCGGCCGCGGCAGCGTCAGACGCTCCGAGCGAATGAATCGCTCGGCGTCCGACTCGACGACCTCCGCCTTGCCGTCGATGACGAGACGCAGCGCGCGCCGCATCGGGACCATTGTCAGCGGCTCGAACGATGCGTTGAGTGCCAGACACCCGGCGATCATACGCATCTCAGCCGCCTGTGGATCATCTCGAGGCGACAGCGGGTTCGGGCACTGCAGTCAGCCATCCGCGCTCATCGGGAATCCGTCCCTTGGCGATACCGAGATACCGCTCCTGGACGGCCTTGGTGATCGGCCCGGGCACACCGTCGCCGACTTGAATCCGGTCCACCGACCGGATCGGCGTGATTTCCGCAGCCGTGCCGCTGAAGAACACCTCGTCGGCCATGTACAGGAACTCTCGGGGAAGCGCCTGCTCCCGGACTTCGTGGCCCAGATCGCGAATCAGCTGGATCACGGTGTCGCGCGTGATGCCGCCCAGAATCGCGGCGGAAAGCGGTGGCGTATGCACGACACCCTCGCGCACGATGAACACGTTCTCGCCGCTGCCTTCGGAGATCTGGCCGAACGAATCAAGCATGATCCCCTCGATGAAGCCGTTCTGCCTGGCTTCGAGGAGAGAGAGTTGCGAGCTGAGATAATTCCCGCCGGCCTTGGCCAACGCCGGCAAGGTGTCGGGGGCCGCGCGTCTCCAACTCGATACACATACATCGACGCCCTTCGCCAACGCGTCGTCACCGAGGTACCGGCCCCACTGCCGCACGATGATGAAGGTCTCGAGCGCCGACTCAGTCTCCTCGGGCATGACCCCCATCCGGTCACCCGTCCGGATGACGATCGGCCGGATGTAACACTCTTCCAGCTCGTTCGCCGCGATCGTGTCCAGGCATCCCTGAATCAGCGTGTCCACCGAGTGCCGGAGCGGCATACGGTAGATGCGCGCCGAGTCGTGAAGCCGCCGGATATGGTCCGCCAGCCGGAACACGGCGCCGCCCTGCGGGGTGGCGTAGCAGCGAATCCCCTCGAACACCGAGGAGCCGTAGTGGACGACGTGACTGATCACGTGGATCGTTGCGTCTGGCCAGTCCACGAACTGGCCGTCGCGCCAAATCTTGGGGGTCGGCATGGTGCAAAACTAACGAGCCGGCAACCCGTGGCGCCACGCCGCAAGCGCCCCCGCGGACTCGCTCACCCGGGTCGCAACAAGCGGGTCGAGCCCCAGCACCGCCCCGTCTCGGACTCGCACCCGGCCCGCCACCGTCACCAGCCTCGCCGGCGTCCCCGCGACACCCAGGGCGGCCGCCTCGGGGCCCACCAACGCGGCCCGGATCGGGTCCAGCGGAAACGCCGCGAGATCCGCCTCTTTACCCACGTCGAGCGACCCCACCCGGTCCTCCAGTCCCAGCGCACGGGCACCGCCGATCGTCGCCAGCGCCAGCGCCTCCGCTGCCGGCAACACGCCAGGACGCCCGAGACGCGCGCTCTGCATCAGGCTCGCGAGCCACGCCTCGCCAAGCATGTCCATGCGATCGTTGCTGGCGGCCGAATCCGAACCCAGGCCGACCACCACCCCGGCATCCAGGAGTTCGCGCACCGGCGCGATCCCATGTCCCAGGACGGCGTTGGACGCCGGACAGTGCGCCACCGGACATTCGTACTGCGCGATGAAATCCACATCGGACTCCTCGAGCTTGACGCAGTGGATCAGGAGCGGACGCGCAAGGACGACACCCAGTTCCACCAGCAGATGGACGGGCGAATGCGACCGCCGCTCGACCGGGATGCCGCGCGCCCGCAGCCCATCCGCGAATGGCCCCTCCGCCTCACGCAGAAACGCGATCTCGGCATCGCTCTCGGCGAGATGGATCGCGACCGGAAGATCCGCGCCGATCGCATACGCGGCCGCATCGATCAGCAAATCCTCGTGGACCGTGTACGGCGCGTGAGGCGAGACGCCGAGCCGCACGAGCTCCGTCTCGAGCGGCCGTAACGCATCGATGTCCCGCCTGAGTTGCGCCATCGACTCCGTGCGCTGGGCGGCCGCGGGGCCGAAGAGTTCCTGGAACATGATCCCGCGAACGCCCATGTCGCGCATCGCCGCCAGCACGACGCCCGACGCACACGTATCCGCGTACGTCGTGATCCCCGCCACCAGCCCTTCAGCGATCCCCTGGCACGCTGCATCACGCATCGAGGCCGGAGTGAGGACGGCGGCGCGCGCCGCAGTCAGCGCGCGGATCCAGCTCACGAACTCCATGCCGGTGAGCAGCCCGCGCATCGCGGTCAGCTCGAGATGGGTGTGCGCGTTGACGAGGCCGGGGAGGAGGACTGCGTCGCCAAGGTCGGCGTCTTCGCCCGCCGGCGCATCCCGGCGCGGGCCAACGTAGACGATGCGGGTGCCGGCAACCGACACCGTGGCATCGGCGAGCGGGGGACGCGTCACCGGGATGACCCAGCGCGCGTGGTAGTTGATCACGGACGCGGGAGGCCCGCGGTCAGGGCTCGACGGAGACTCCGCGCCAGAACGCGACGTAGTCCTTGATCTTTGCCGCCGCCGCGCTGGGCGCCGGATAGTACCACGCCGCGTCGCGATTGGTCTCGCCGTTCACGACCACGTCGTAGTAGCTCGCGATGCCCTTCCACGGGCAGGTCGTATGCGTCGCGCTCGGTCGTACGAACTCCCCGCGTACGGAGTCCGCCGGGAAATATGTATTGCCCTCCACCGTCTCGACGCGATCGCTCTCCGCGATGACACTGCCCTTCCATGACGCTCGGGCCATTCGGACACTCCTGAGAGAAGAAACGGGTGAGCTACCGCGCGCCAGTCGCGGCGCGGCTGCCCCGGGCACCACCCGCCCGCGGCCGCGTATGCGACCCATGGCGCAGCGGATCGTAGAGATCCTCGTCACGCACGCCGACGGCGCGAGCCACCTCGAGCGGCCACACGATGTCGCCGACCGCGGCCGCCGAATGCCCGTCGGAGCCGAGCGAGATGCGCGCACCGCCGACGTGGGCCCGCCGGACGAATCGCTCGTGCGGCCGGTACCGGTTCGAAATCTCGAACGCGATGCCTGCTCGCGCCAGCGCGGCCACCGCCCGGGCCTCGCGTGGCTCCGTCCACAGCTCTTCGAGCGGCATGCGCCGGAGCGGGATCGGCAGCAACGTGGGATGCGCAAGGATGTCGGCGGGCATCTCCGACGCGAACCGTTCGAGCGTCGCCACGTGCACATCCATGTACGCGTCCGGCGTGAGACCGGATGGCAGATCGCCGTGGAACATGTCGAGGAGCGACCCATCCGGAAGCACGATCGCGTGCAGCGATCCGATCCGGTGCGTGAAACGGCGGACGATGTCGGGCGGTAGCTCGCGCCAGAGGCGGTCGTGCCAGCAGAACTCGCCGGCGATACCCAGGTCAGGATCGCCGAGTGCCTCGAGCTCGTCGAGATAGGACCGGACGAGATCGAGCGACGTCAGTCCGTGCGTGGCGTCCCGGGTCACATGATCGGAGATCGATGGGCGGACGCCCCGCGCGCGCACCGCCGCGATCACCGCTTGGACGGGCAGATCGCCATCCGACCAGGTCGTGTGCGCGTGGCAATCGCGAGGCTGCCACGACAGATCGCGTGTCGGCGTCACGGCGTCAGCGCGTCAGGGCCGCGCGCGCGGCGGCGGGACGGGCGGGGCGGAGCCGGCGGGCGGCACCCGCACTCCGGTCGCGGGCTTCGTCGTGGCCGGCACGTTGCCTGTGAGCGGTGAGCCCACCGTCGCGGCAGTCGCCGGCCGGGCGGGCGAGACAGTCGCACCGGCCGGAGCAGCACCCGGCGTAGCCGCACGCACCGCGGCGGGCTGCGCGATGGTCTGCGGGACGCCTATCACGGCCGGCGGAGAGCCGCCCATAGGCTGCGGCGCGGACGCGGTCGGCGTCCCCGTCGGACCGTTGGGCGCGCCAGGCCGCTCGAAGTGCATCGAGTCGCCGACCATCGTATCGGTCGCTGAGTGGACATCGCACTCCTGCGCTGGCTCGGTCCCGGGGACGTACCATTCGGTGGTCACAACGGCGGTAGGGCAATACGCGTTCCGCAGCATGCCGGTCGTGCGGTCGATCTCCCGTGCGATCAGCCCGTCGGGACGCGGCCAGTCCGGAGGCGCCGGCTTTCTCCGGTAAACCTCGGTCATGAACGTGGTCCACGCGGGCGCCGCAAGGCGGCCGCCCTGCGCATCGCGCATGATCTTGACCGGCCGGTCCATCCCCATCCAGATGCCGGCGACGAGGTCCGCGGTATACCCGATGTACCAGACGTCGTTGCCGTCGTTGGTGGTGCCGGTCTTGCCGGCCGCGGGATAGTGGAATCCCGCGCTCCACACCGATCCGAACGCGGAGCCGTGCTGCACGACGTCTTTCATCATGTCTACCATCTGCCACGCTTCCTGCGGGGACAGGACCGGCGTTTCGGTCACGGGTGGCTCCCACATCACCTCGCCCTTGGCGTTCTCCACGCGGGTGATCGCCATCGGCGTGGTGCGCTGTCCGAGATTCGCGAAGGCCGTGTACGCCGCCACGAGTTCGAGCGGATAGACGGATTCGCTGCCGATGTAGATGGAGGGATAGGGATGGATCGGCGTGGTGATGCCGAAGCGCCGCGCCTCGTCGATCACGCTCTCGGGCCCGAGCTCCATGCCCACTCGGATCGCCACGAGGTTGCGCGAGAGATACAGTCCGCGGCGCATCGTCATGAGTCCCTGAAACGTCAGGTCGTAGTTCTGCGGCGTCCACGTCGACCCGTCGGGCTGCGGGACTTCCAGCGGCGAGTCGTCGACCATGTACGACGGCGGCCTCCCGTTCTGGATCGCATCGGCGTACACGATCGGCTTGAACGTCGATCCGGGCTGGCGAAGCGCCTGCGTCGCCCGGTTGAACTTCGAGTCGTCGAAGTCGCGGCCACCGACCATCGCCCGCACCGCTCCCGTGCGCGGGTCGAGCACGATGAAACATCCCTGGAGATACGGCGTCGTCGCCGCACCGTTCTGATCGCCGCCCGCGGATGCGTTCTTCGCGAGGTAGTCTTCGAATGTGGGGTGCGGAAACTTCCCGTACTTCCCGCCCTCGATCGCCCGCAGTTGCTGCTCGAGCGAGCGCTCCGCGGCGCCCTGCAGATCGGGATCGAGCGTCGTGTACACTTTCAATCCCTGCTCGTATAGCTGGCGCCCAAACTGCGCGTCGAGCTGCTGGCGAACCCATTCCACGAAATACGGGGCCTGCTCGCCGCCGCTCCCAGGCTGCCCCTTGTGGGTGAGATCCAGCGGATACGCGCGCGCCAAGCTCGCTTCGGAGTCAGTCACCACCGAGGCACGGCGCATCAGCTCGATCACAGTGTTGCGCCGCGTGACCGCCCGCTCCGGATACCGGCGCGGATTGTACCGCTCGGGCCCCTTGGGCAACGCCGCCAGCGTGGCCGCCTCGGCCAGGTTGAGGTCGCGCGCCGACTTCCCGAAATACTGCTGGGACGCGGTCTCGACGCCGTACGCCCCGTTTCCGAGATAGATCTGATTGAGGTACAGCTCGAGGATGCGATCCTTGGAGTATTTACCCTCGATCGCGCGCGCCACTTTGGCTTCTTTGAGCTTCCGGATCAGGGTCTTCTCGCGCGTGAGGGTCTCGGGAAAGAGATTGCGCGCGAGCTGCATCGTGATCGTCGAAAATCCCTGCGCGTATCCGCGCGACGCGAGGTTGCGCCCAGCGGCGCCGGCCACCCGCACCCAGTCGATGCCGTGATGGCTGAAGAACCGCTTGTCCTCGGTGGTCACGAACGCGTCGCGCACCGGCTTCGGAATGTCGTTGAGCGTGAGCAGCGTCCGGCGCTCCAGTCCCAGCTCCGCGATGAAACTGCCATCCGCGGCATAGAGCTTGGAGGTCTGGCGAGGCTGGTACGAGTCGAGGACATCGATCGAGGGACAGCGGCCCGCATCACAGACCAGCGTCCAGGCCGCGGTCATGAATCCGAGCGCGAACGCTGCCACGCCAACGAGCCCCAGGATCGTGGCATGCACAGCGCCGGGACGCCGCCCCCACCGGGCGGCGAATCGGCCCCGGAGCGATGCGGCCCAGTCCCACGGGCCGCTCGTGCGCCGGAGCCGGAATCCGGCCCCCCCACTCGGCTCGCTCTGCCGGCCCCCCCCATTGCCATCGCCGACGCCCCCAGGGGCGCCCGATCGGGGCGGGTTATTATTCGGCGGCACGCACTACTCGCATGGCGTCACAGAAGATTACGACCCAGCACAGAGCGCGGCAACGAACGAGGGACGCATCGAGCCAGATATCCTCCGAATCCCGGTCGGTCCGGGCGCGGTCCATGTCGAACGGTACGGACATGGAGGCACGCCGATCCTTCTGGTACACGGATTCGGAACGTGCGGGTTCCTCTGGAGAACCGTCGCGGCCGGCCTGGCCGAGGCGCGCCATACGGCGATCGCCGTGGATCTGCTGGGTTATGGCGAATCGGACCGGCCCCTCGATACCGACTTCGGGATCGCGGCCCAGGCGGAATATGCCGAGCGAGCGCTCGCTGCTCTCCGGATCCCCCGCGCTGCCGTAGCCGGCGTCGACCTGGGCGGAGCCGTCGCCATGCGACTCGCGGCCACGCATGCCGAACGGGTGTCGCATCTGATACTCATTAATAGCCTCACGGCGGAATCGACGCCCGCCGACGATGTCCGCGCCCTGCAGCGCAACACCGCCCGCCATGTCCTCCGCGTCGCGACCGGCGTCCTCGGCGTCACGCCACTCCTGACACCGGTGCTCGAGCGGAGCGTCGGCGACCCGGCGCACATGCCCTGGCGGCTCGTCGCACGATACCTCGCGCCATTTGTCGGACAGGACGGCGTACGGCATCTCCTCGCCCTCGCCGCCTCCGTCAACGGCGCTGACCTCGAAGACCTCAACCTCGCAGCACTCCAGATGCCCACACTCGTCATCCGTGGGGAATCCGACACCTGGCTCGATGACGCCGTCGCGGAGCGGCTCGCCGCCGCGATTCCGGAGAGTCAACTCGTCCGGCTCCCCGGCGCAGGCCGGCTCGTGCCCGAGGACGAACCCGATCAGCTCACCCGGCTGATCCTGGACTTCGTCAAAGCGCGGAAGAGCGCCACCCCGGTGCGGTAGCTCGCGCCGGACGCCGTGACGCTATTGCGCCATACCATAACCGTATCGCGCCATAACGCGTTCGCGCGGCAACACTATCGGCGGAGTGCGGGCGGGAACCCCAGCGCAGAGTTCAGCCACCGCACGAACGGAATCACTGCTCCATACGAGCGGGCCAGGCGATCCGGTAAATCGCCCCGCTTGAGATCCTCTGCGGTCACCGGCCGGCTCACCGTGAAGGATTTGTACCGGAGCCAGTCTGCCGCAGGATGCGCCGGTGCGTAGCCACGCGGAACGCGTTGCAGTACCGCTTCCTGGCTGAGTGCGCCGAACTGACGTCGCATCCGCCGCAATGTGTCCTCGAATCCACGCAGGTCGGCAACCAAGGCGCCGCGGATCCGGACGAGCGCAGGCTGAGGCGGCATCCAGATGCCGGCTGCGATCATCGACCCGCGCGGTTCGAAGTGGAAGTACAGGCCGGCGCCGCCATGCACCACGGCCGCCGCGGACCGCCCCAGCCCGCGATGATTGATCCAGAACCCGGCGTTGGTCTTGTACGGCGATTTGTCCTTCGAGAACCGAATGTCCCGATGAATCCGGAAGACCGACTTCCGAGGGTCGCCCACGAGTTCCGGCGCCACCGTCGCAAGCCGCACATCGAGCTCTTCGAGCAACTCCCGAAGCGGAGCCCGAACCTCGGTCTCGTAGATCTCGCGCCGGGCCTCGAACCACTCGCGGCGGTTGTTGCGCTTGAGCCCGCGGAAGAACTGGAACGCAGCGGGCCGGAATCCTGGAAAGGCCATTGGTAGTTGGCGGTTTCGGCTTTTTTACGCTTCCCCAATCCCGGCGTCAGCGATTGGGGGCCTCGGTGCGTAGAAAGGATACGGCGGGCGCGGCTTCCGCTCTGCCGCTGCGACGTGTCCAACATATACGGCCGCGCACGCCCGCGATGGGTAAGCCGATCGATTATATTTGGAATGCATCACGAAGTCATCACATTCTCGGAGTGACATGGCCAAGCAGCGCAATCGCCGGTTCCACGAAGTAGCGACACCAACCCCGTTCGAAGAGGCGCGGGACGAGCTTTTTCGGCAGATCATACAGTGCGGAGTCATTGGAGCGGACGCCACGCACCAGGCCGAATGGTTCCACGACACGATGGTGTACCTGTCGGAACGGTACCCCGAGCTTGCCGCACTGCAGCTCGCTGAGCTCCGCACACTAGGCGACCGCTTCGTGCAGCCGCCCAAGCGCGGCGAAGGCGTAGAAACTAGCAGCGCGACTGCAGCGTAAAGCAGTCAGCGGCGCGCCACCAGCCCGCGGCGTAGGACCACACCAGCACGTACGCCGCCGCCAAATCCCAGCTCGAACGCTGGGACGATCGGGTGAGATGCAGGACCCTCGGCGCCCACCGCGGCGAGGGCGTACAACCGGCCACGGGACCCCTCATCGGCGCGGAAGCTCCCTCCCGCCACGAGGTACGGCGCCCACCGCGATTCCGCGCGTGGATCGAGATGGAATCGCCCGTAGAAGTCGGCGCGCGTACTGAAGAAGGGCCCGCGAGTACCCCCGGCAGCCCCCGCACCCAGGTCGCCGCCGAGCCGCAGGTATTCCCCCGCCGGCACTGCTGCGCCCACAGCCAGTTGCATCGCCGCCGATCGCGCCGCCAGCAGATCGGCCCGCAGTTCGGGTTGGACCCGTGAGCTCGTGTCCTGTGCCGCCGCACCGCGTGGCGATAGGAACGTAGCGAGACTGGTGATGATGACCGCTCGCGCGAGCGTACGAACACGCGCGGCGGCACGCTGTGCTGCGGCATGCATCGGCGCGAAGCTACCCGCGCCGCCAAGCGCTTGCCAGCGTTCGCGGACAGATCTAGCTTGCGCCGCCCACGGTCGTTCCGCTCAGTTACCAACGACCTCTCATGATCATCCCTGGTTCCAGATGGCGCAGGCACCGGGAGGACGATCGATGAGCATGCCGCTCGTGAGCCCGGCACCGGCCTACGTCCATCTGATCGCCGATTTCGTTGGCGTCGCCGAAGTGCAGGCCCAGGACGCGGCGCTGCTGGCCGGTCTCCTCATCGCTGCGGCAAGCGCTGTCGGATTGACGCCACTGGGAAGACCGCCCGTGCACGGGCTCCCGCAAGGCGGCGTTTCAGGCATCCTGCTCCTGCCGGGCTGCCACCTCGCGGTGCACACCACACCAGGCCGCCGCTCTCTACTACTCGACGTGCTCGTCCCCCGGACACACGACCCGGCCAAAGCCCTTACGGTCTTCGCCCGCCGGCTGCCGGCCACGCAGATCCTCACGGACCAGCGACCGCGCGGGTGATCGTCCTCGGCGTGCTTGCGGCAGTCGTCCTGGCATGGGACGTCTTCCTCGCCGGACATATCGCGCAGCAGCGCGGCGTGCCGCGCGAGGTGGCCGCGCTGTCGGGATTGGCCGCGCTCCTCGCCGCGCCGGCGCTGGTGATCGCGGTCGCCACGAGCTCGACGCTCACCAGCCGCTCCGTCTCCGGCGTTGCGTGGATCTGGCCCGTCACCGTCGCGATCTTCGTGCTCCAGTCGGCCTACGCCACGATCCGCCGCCTCGTCACGCCGTGGATCGGTGTGCCAATCGCCGCGTATGATCTTCTGCTCATGGCGGTCGCCGCGACACGCTACATGGGCGGCACCGGCGGATCGCCGCCGGGATGGGCTCTCGCGCTCGCCGCTGCCCACACCACGGCGGTCGGCGCGCTGGCTGGCCCATGGGCACTGTCGTCGCCCTATGCGCTGCTTGTGCCCCTCGTGGCCCCCGCGTTTCCCCCGCGTTGGCGCATCAGCCGGCCCGTACGCCTCGTGCTGGCGGTCCAGGCCGGCGCCTGGGTCGTGGCGACAGGCCTATGGCTCCCCTATGCCGCCGCGGCTGTCCGCAGCTACGACCGGTACAGCGCGGAGACGCTGCCCGCACGGCCAGGCGGTGATTTCTCCGTCGGCCTCCGTCTGCTGCCGGAGCTGAACGCACCGCCCGCGCCGCTCGACCTCCGCAATGATCTCGCGCTCCTGGATACGACGGGCGCGGAAATCGTGAGTGTCGTCGTAGATCCCGACGGTGCACACCGCCAGACGCTGGACTCGCTGGCGCGTGTCTTCGACCCGCTGCGCCGCGACAGCACGATCCTCATCGTGACGCTGGGCTACCCGCCCGACGCCGCTACCGCGTACCGGTTCGATCCACCCGCATACCGGGCGGCACGCGTCGCGGATGTGGAACGCATCGCGCACGAGTTGCACCCCGACTACCTCGTGCTCGCTGATGAGCCCTACGGGCGGGGCGCCCGCGCGCTTGGCCGGCTGCGCGTCTCGGAGTGGGTCAGATACCTCGACGCCGCCGCGCGCGCCGTCCACGGTGCCGATCCGCAAATCAAGACCGGCATCGCCGCCTCATCGTACGATGCCCGCGACAGCGCCCTCTACCAGTGGGCCGCCGCTCCCAATTCACCGATCGATGCCGTAGGGTTCACGCTGTTTCCGACGTTCGGCGGCGCGGTGTCGCTCGACGCCCGGATGCAGATCGCGGAACGGTGGATGCAACGGCTGTCTTCACCTCAGAAGGAGCAGTGGATCTTCGCCACGGGCGGTAATCCCGCAGCCCACGGCGAGGACGCGCAGGCCCGCGCCGTGTGGGGCGAGGTCGTGTGGGGCGCCAGTCACGCGGCGATCAAGGGCGTGATCGTCGCGGATGCCGCGGACTACAACACGATCACGGGATTGCGGGCCGCGAGCGGACGACTGCGCCCGGCAGCCAACACGGTCGCCCGCGCCAGCCGAGAAGCGAAGAACAGCCAGTAGGGGCCGGTCGCGACCGGCCCTCTGGCGGCCAGCGACGTACCTGCTATTGGCTCGCACCCCGCACGACGCCCTCGGCGACCCGGCTGGGATCGAAATACGCGCGCGCCACCCGCTGCACATCAGCGGTCGTCACCGCACGAATCCGCTGCTCGAAGGTGCCCAGCTCCTCCAGCCCTTCACCGAACACCCACGCATCGATGACTTCGCTGAGCACGGCCGCACCGCTCTGGCGGGAGATCGCGTGCGTCCCCACGGCATAGGTCTGCGCCTCCGTTAACTCCTCCGCGGAAACGCCCGACTCGCAGAGTTTCGCGAACTCGCCCAGCAACCCCGCGCGGGCCACGGCCTCTTTGGCCGGAGAGGTCGCGATGTACCCGACGAACATGCCGGCCATCGTCCATTCGAGCGCGAACGCACGAACGGTATAGGCCAGCGACTGCCGATCGCGCAGCTCGTCGAAGAACCGGCCGCCGAGACCGCTCGCCACGGTTCCGATCAGCTCCGCCACCGTCCGGTCGCGGTCGCCGCGCGCGGGGCCGGGAAAAGCCAGCGCGAGCGCGGTCTGCGCCTTGGCCCGCTGCTCGATGCGCGCAACCGGATGCCTGGGCCACACCGGCGCCGCGATGCCACTGGGCTCTCCCGGACGGAGCACGCCAAAGACACGGCTGACGTCGCGAGCCACCGCGTCCGGATCCTCGCCGCTCACCACGCCGATGACGGTTGGGCCGTGCAACACACGCTCCGCGTGCCAGGCGCGCACGTCGCCGGCGGTGATGGTCTCGAGCGATGCCTCAGTCCCCAGCACGCCCGCGCCGTAGGGATGGTCACCGAACGCCGACTGCGTCATCAGCCGGAGCGGATACCGGTACATGTCGTCGCGCAACAACGCGTGCTCGGCCAGCGCGAGCGCCCGCTCCGTCTCCAGCGCGGCGTCCTCCAGCAAAGGCTGCTGCACGACGCCGGCCAGCAGTTGCAGGGCCTCGGCGGTGAATCGCGCCGGAACGGAGATCGACCAGCCCGTGTTCTCGCTGCCGGTGCTCGATCCGATGCTGCCACCAAGCATTTCGACGGCCTCTGCGAGCTGCACTGCGGTCTGGCCCGCCGCACCCTTGAGCGCGCTCCGTGCCATGAGCATCGTCAGACCGCCGCGCGCCGCGCCTTCGTCGCGCGCGCCGCCGAGCGAGAAGACGCCGGCGTGCGTGATCTGGGCGCCGGGCTTATGGGAGATGAGGATCGGGACGCCGGCCGCGGTGCGGTACACCCGCACGCCCGCGACTTCACGTTCCGCCTGCACCCGCGCACGCGTGCGCCGTGTCCCGGCACCCGCCGCTTCGCGCGTCACTGGTGCGACGTCGCCGAGCGCCGCCGGGGCCGCGCCATCTGCCACCAGCAACCCGCGGGCATCGGCGGCGGCGGCGGGGCCGGCCGACGGCCGGTACACGACGGCCGATACGCGGCCGAGATCGAGGTAGTGCCGGATCGCGGCGGTGACGTCGCGCGCCGTGACCGACAATGCGCGCTCGAGATACCCCTCCCCCAGTGTCCAGTCGCCCAGCGCCTGCCACTCGGCCAGATACGACGCCTGGCCCTCCATCGATTCCGTCCGGCGTACCCAGCGGGATTCGAGCAGCCGCTGCGCGCGGGCCAGCTCGCGGTCGGCGACGCCATGCTCCCCGAGATCCGCGACCTGCGCCCAGATCGCGCGCGCCGCAGCCGCGGCGGATGCGTTCGGACACTCGGCGTGAATCACGAACACGCCCAGCTCGGTCGGCGAGTAGTCGTACGCACTGATGCTCGTGGCGAGTTGCCGCTCCCGCACCGCGCGATAGAGACGCGAGCTGCGGCCCGTTCCCAGGATGATCGCCGCGAGATCGAGCAGCACCGAGTCAGGGTGAAGCGGCGGCACCGTGTGCCACCCCAGCACCACCTGCGTCTGCGCGATGTCACCGCCCCATTCGCGGTACCGAGTCGCCCCCGGAGCGCCGCTCGCGCGAGCGTCCTCCACTGGCCCGGGCGCACGGACCACCGGCACGTCGGCGAGTGCCCCATACTGTGACACGGCTGCCCGCCGGACCTCGTCGGGATCCACGTCACCGACGACGCTGAGGATCGTGTTGCGGGGACGGTAGAAGGTCTCGTAGAACGACCGGACGCCCGCACGCGTGAATGTCCGCAGCTGCTCCGGGCGTCCGATGCGCCACCGGCGGATCCGGTGCCGGTCGAACATGAGCGCGTAGAGGGATTCGACGGCCATCGCCGCCGGCGCGTCTTCCTTCCGATGCACTTCCTGGATGATGACCTCGATTTCTTTCGCCAGCTCTGCGGCATCGATCACCGAGCGCGCGTACGCGTCGGCCTGGATCGCGAGACCATCGGCAAACCGCGATGCGGGAACGACCGTGTAGTAGCTCGTGTGGTCGTAGATCGTGTGGGCGTTGAGGTAGCCGCCGCTCGCTTTGGTCTCGCGGGCGATCTCCCCCACGCCGCGGGACGGCGTGCCCTTGAAGTACATGTGCTCGAGGACGTGCGCGATGCCCACGACGTCGTCCGTCTCGTCGAAATATCCCGCTTTGACGTAGGTCACGATCGCGACCGCACTCGCCGACCGGTCCTGGCGCACCAGGAGCGTGAGGCCGTTCGGGAGTGTCGTGCGATGCACGCGCGCCGCCGGGGCGGCCGCGGAGCGTGTGGAGGAACGAGTGTGGGTCCGCACCGCCGCGGTGGGAGCGCCCGCGGCGTCCCCGCCGCTGGGATCGGTCACCGCACGATGCGCAATAGCCCCGCGTCGGCGCTGCCACGGACGAAGCTCTCGGCGTCGTGCGTCGGGATGTGCACGCCCGTGATCGAGAGTCCCCGCCGCGCTTCGGTGAGCATGAACTCACTCAGCGAACGGCCCGCAAACGTCCCGTTGGCATCACGCATCGCGGAGACGATGTCATCCCACGTGCCAGCGTATTCACGGTCGTCACGCACGACGCGATGGATCTCCGTGTCCCGTTTCGACGTCGCGAGATCTGTCAGCAACGCGCCGAACAGCTCGAGCTGGTTGCGCGCCTCGCCGTTGGCCTCGTCCGTCGCCTTCTGCTCGATCTCCGCGAGCATCTCGTCGATGTCGTCGGTGTCGCCCGCCAGCTCCGCGAGCCTCGCGTCCCAGGGGCGCAGCTCCGGATCGTCGTCACTCAGCCGGTACACGCTCTTCTTGAGCTCGACCAGGCGCCAGATGCCCAGCTCATCCCAGTGGTCGTCGGGTGCCGTGCGGTCGAGATGATAGAGGGCCGCCTCGTATTCACCCCGGTCGTACAGGATGTTGCCGAGGTAGATGCGCGCCTCGCTGTGATCCCCGTCGAGTTGCAGCGCACGGCGCAGCGTTGTGATGGCCGCGTCGTCATCGCCAGCCCGATGCTGTGCATACCCCACGCAGGCGATCGCCTCGGCGGAATCCGGCACCTGATGCGCGGCAATGTCGAAAAACTCGCGCGCCGGCTCGATCAACGCCTCACGGAAGAGCGCCCGCCCCGCCTGCAGCATGAGCTCCACGTCGTCGCGATACCCGAGCTCGAGGATCCGGCGGAAGTTCTTGATGGCCGCCTGATGCTGGCCGAACTTGAGGAGCGTCTCGCCGAGCCCCGCGAGCGCGTCTTCGTGCTCCGGATCGAGCACCAGCGCCTCTTCGAAGCTCTTGCGCGCCCACGCGTACTCCTCGCGAGCGAGCCGCGCGTAACCGACCCCCACGTGCAACTCCACCGCGTTCGGGTAGAGCGTGAGTCCCTCACGGAGCACATCGAGCGCCTCATCGTACTGGCCATCGTTGTACAACTGATGCGCGCGCTCGTCGTACTCTTCGGAACTCAGAAATGGGGTTGGCATGGCTCCACGAACCTCCATCGCATGAGGGACTTCCTCCATTGTAGCATTCTGGCGTGCCCCATTTCAACCAATATCACCGGCGTGCAGGCCGGCGTGGATCCCTCCGTCAGTCGTGAGACAACGTGACCGGTAACCCGCGCGGCGCCGCACCCGCTCCAGCAGGCCGCAGCGGTCTCATAAAGGTAGACGCGTGCGCGCCCCCGGGATCACAGCGGGTGCACCGGATGGCGTAAGGCCAATGCGTCACGACTTGGCCGTCACGGCTGCGCCGCGCTGCTCGCTGCCTGTCGGTGGAACTCCGCACCCGCACTCCACGTCGGAAGCGCCGGCGCGTTGGCGAGCGATGTCCCGAATCCCAGCACGATGTCGGCGAGTTGCGCCGCACCCGTCAAATCGAAGTCGGGGCGGTACTCGTCCGACGGCTGGTGGTACCGGTGCGCGGTGTAGTCCTCGTCTTGTTCCTTGCCCCAGCCCTCCGGCCGCCCCACGAAATCGATCCCTGGTCCGATCGACACCGACGGCACGCCCGCCTTCGCGAACGAGAAATGGTCCGATCGGTAGAAGTGTCCCTGCTCTGGGTGCGCGTCGGGCGAGAGCCTGATCCCCATTGGCGCCACGTATTTGGCGAGCGCCGGACCCAGTGAGCTCTTGTGCTCGCCGAGCACGTTGAGATCGCGCACGCGGCCCAGCACGTTGCCACCGTCGATGTTGAGGTTGGCCACGACGTCGGTGATGGGGACCGTCGGGTGCTCCGCAAAATACTCCGACCCCAGCAGCCCCGACTCCTCGGCCGTCACCAGGACGAACAGGAGTGACCGCTTGGGGTGCGGCGACGCGGCAGCGACTCTGGCCATGGCCAGCACGTCCGCCACACCGGAGCCGTTATCCACCGCGCCGTTGTAGATCGAATCGCCGTTGACCGGGGGGCCAATGCCGAGGTGATCCCAGTGGGCGGTGAAGACGACGGCTTGCCGCGCCAACGCGGGATCGCGGCCGGGGACGACGCCGATCACGTTCGCGGACTGCAGATGCTCCACGCGATTCGCGAACGACACGTCGAAGATGATCCCGGTCGGAACCGGATGGAAATCGCGCGTCGCTGCCTGGTCGCGCAGCTTCGCGAGATCGAGCCCCGCCTGCGCAAGTAGCGCCGCCGCCGCACTGTCGGTGATCCATCCCCGCACGCCGAGCGGCGGCGGCAGGCTGGGATCCCGCGGCAACATACGCAACGATTTCGCGAACGATCCCACGACCGTGTGCCACGGGTAACCGGCGCGCTCCGTAGTGTGGATGATCAACATCCCGGCCGCGCCACGTCGCTCCGCCTCTTCGTACTTGTACGTCCACCGGCCATAGTACGTCATCGCGTTGCCGTCGAACAGCGTCGGCTCCGCCGGCGTCGCGGGCGGATCGTTGACGAGCACGAGCAGCATTTTGCCCTTGACGTCCAGACCCTTGAAATCATCCCAGCGATACTCGGGGGCTGAGACGCCGTAACCGACGAACACGATCTCGGCGTGCGCGGCGCTGTTCTCCGTCGCGGATCCAGGCGCGAGCACGACGTCGTCCGGATCCCGTAGTGTCATCGTGGCCTTTCCGGATGTCGTCGGACGGATGTGTGCCTGGTCGGCGGCGACGACGTCGATCGGAACGGGCTGGAAATACGACCCGTTGAACCCCGGCTGGACGCCGGCACCCTCGAGTTGGCTCGCGATGTACTCCATCGCCAGTTGGCCGCCTCGCGTCGCGGGGGCGCGCCCTTCGAGCAGATCCGAGGCGAGAAAGCGGATGTGTGCGTCGATCTCGCCGGTGGTCGCGTGCTGCCCCGTGGATTGCGCCGGAGCGGCGTGTGCCGCCGGAGTCGCCTGTGCACCCTGTGCAACCAACAGTCGCGGGAGCGCCACGACGAGGACTCCGCATCCGGCCGCCGCAGCGGCCGCCAGATTCCGAATTGTCGTCATGCGGCCTATGTTAGCACGCGGAGGGCGGCGCGCCAGCGGCGGTTCTGTTCGGCTAGCGCGGTCCTTGCTATTGGGGGCGGTAGCACCGCTAACGTGGCCGGATGGCCTCAGCCCGACCAACCGCAGATCCCGCAACGCCCGAGGAGTCGCCCAATGCGCGTCGTGTCCCGTATGCTGATCGTCACTGCGTTCGCCGCGCTCCCTCGCCTGCTGATCGCGCAGAGCACGTCGCCTGCCGCGACCTTTCAGGTCGAGCCGGTCTCGCCCGCCGCGCAACCAGTCCCGGCGGCACCCGCCCTACCGGCACCCGCCGCACCGGCACCCACTGAGGCGGCCCCAGCTGCTACGCCTTCCGGCCCGACCATGACCGCCGCTACTGCTGGCATTCATGCCAACGTCGCCGGCGATGCTACGACCCGTGCCGCCGACCATCACGGCGGCGGCCTGGGCACTGGAGGGGCACTCATGATCGTCGGCGGTGCCGCGCTGATCATTGGATTGATCATCGGAGGAGGCGCGGGCCTTGTCATCGCTATCGCGGGCGCCGCCTTGGGCCTCTACGGCCTCTTCCTCTTCCTGCAGTAGCCAGGCAAGCTGGTCAGGTCGGCAGGGCCTGGCAGGCCAGGCAGGCGGGCAGCACGCGAATCGTCCATGGTAGGGGCCGGTCGCGACCGGCCCGGTAAAGGCCGGCCATTGACAACGTGGACCGGCCTTTCGCCATTCCAAGAGGAATCGCTGGCAACGCATCAATAATGAACGATCGTTCATTTATCATCGATCTGGCAGCCAGATTTCGCCGCAGTCTGCTTGACCCGTGCCCTCCCCTCCACCGCCCGCCAAACGGCCTCTGACGGGGTTGCTCAGGCCTTCAGCCGGGCGTCTGCTCTCGTATGGGGCGTACCGCTGCGGCACGACCGACCCGGGTGCATCACGTGTTCAGTCTGGGCGCCAAGATCGCGACCGCTATGGCCGCCCTTGCGACTGTCCTGGGCTACGCGCATACCGTTGGCCTGGACGGATCTACGACCCGCCGCACCGTTGGGACATTTGGCGCGGCCTGGATGGGCGTGGCCCCCCGGACCGACACCGCCGCGTCGATCGGTGACACCCTCCACCTGGCCGCCACGGTCACCGACCGCCACGGGACTGCCCTCGTCGGTGCCACCATCACCTGGACGTCCAGTGACTCCAGCGTCGCCACGGTGACCGACGGCCTGGTGATCGCCAGGACGAGGGGGGTCGCGACGATCGTTGCCGCAGTTGGTGAGCTGGTCGCCCGGTCCCGCATCGTCGTACTGCCCCGCGTCGCCGCCGCTCACCTCGCGAACGACAGCAGCATCGTGGTCTCCGAAAACGCTGCACGCACGGTCTCGCTGCGCACGACCGATGCCCGCGGCTATGTGATGCCCGCACCGCCTGGCACCTGGCACAGCGTCGATTCCTCCGTCGTATCGGTCGACACGGGCGGCCGCATCGCCGGGCTCACGGCCGGACACACGACGGTTTCCTGGAGCGTCCCCGGCGCAACGGCGCAGGTGCCCGTAACGGTCGTACCAGTCCCCGGCGCGCTCGCTGTTATCGCTGGCGATGATCAGGACGGCGCCGCGGGATCCGTGCTCCCATCCCCCGTGATGGTCCGCCTCACCTCGCAGCGCGGCCGAGCGCTCGGCGGCCAGCTCGTACGCTTCCGGCGGATCGATGCAGGCGGCATGGTGGACGCCGGCGCCGCCACGACGGATGCGGATGGGCGTGCGCGCATCACCTGGCGGCTCGGTGATTTCCCGGGACGCCAGCATCTGGTGGCGCGGATCGACGGTCTCGACAGCGCCGCGATCCTGGTGGCCGAGGCGGAACCGGTCTGGGCGAACACACGCGTGACGACGGGATTCGATGGACAAACCGCTCCGGTCGCGACACGACTGGCCGGCCGCGTTGTGGTCCATCTCGCAGATACGAGCGGCAGACCCCTCGCCGATGTCCCGGTTGCGTGGACGACGCAGGACGGGGGCACGGTGACGGCGGCCGGCCCGCGCACCGACGCGTCCGGCGACGCCACCGCGTCATGGGTGCTCGGTCCCGCAGCCCGCGTCCAGCAACTCCGCGCGACGGTCGGGAACGGGCGGCTGGTCAAGCCGGTCTTCCTCCACGCGAACGCGCTCGCCGGTCCGGCCGCTGCCGTGGCGGCCATCAGCGGATCCGGCCAGCAGGGCGTAGCTGGAAAAGAACTCGCCAAGCCGGTCGTGCTCCGCGTCACCGACGCAGCGGGCAACGCAGTACCGAACGTGCGCATCATGCTCAAAGCCAGTGCGGGCGTGCTCTCCGACAGCACGCCAGCGACCGACGCGGCGGGCGCCGTCCGGACACGGTGGACCCTACCGGCCGGCGCACCCGCCGCCACTTTTCACCTGTCGGCTCACGTCGATGGTATCGTCCACCCGGTCGATGTCCTCGCCACGTCGGTGGCCGCCCCGGCGCCGGCAAGCAGCCAGCGGCACCACCCCGCCACGGGACGGTCGTCGTGAACGATGCGGCGAGCGCCCCGCAGCATGATCTCGCCTCATGCCCCTCCGGCCGCCAACCTGAATCCCCGCGCCGCATCGTGCCTCTTCGCATTGCACTGGTACTCGGAGGCGGGGGACTCAAGGGCTTCGCCCACATCGGTGTGTTGCAGGCGCTGGCCGAAGCAGGCATCCGCCCCACGCTGTACGCGGGGACGAGCATCGGCGCCCTGGTGGCGGCGGCGGGTGCCTCCGGCATGGAAACGTCCGCGATGGCGGACCGCGCCATACGGCTCCAACGGCGCGATCTGTTCCGCCTCAATCACGTCGGTATGCTGCTCGAACGCCGGCGCACGTCATCGATCTACGCCGGCGAGCCGCTCCGCGCGCTGTGCGAAGGCAATGTGCCGGGGTGCTCGTTTGACCGGCTCCCGGTCCCCGTCCTCGTCAACACCGTGGACGTCGAGCGCGGCACGCAGGTGGTCTGGGGCCTGCCTGGCCTCCGCGATGTGCCGGTCTGCGATGCGGTCTACGCGTCGTGCGCGCTGCCCGGGTTCTTCCCGCCGGGCGCCGTCGGCGGCCGCCTGTGTATCGACGGCGGAACGATCGATAATTTACCCGTCCAGATCGCGGGCCTGGACGCGGATGCCGTCATCGCCGTCGATGTCGGCAGCACAGACCTCTCGCATTCGGGCAATGTGCTGTCCCAGGGCTTCGCGGCGATCTACATGCGGGCCGCGACGGCGATGATGCACTCGCTGCAGCTCGTGCCCCTGACGGATTGGGAAGGACCGCCGATGCTCCTCATCCGTCCCCGCATCGGACACGTCGGCTGGTTGAGTTTCTCGGATACCGAAGGCCTGATTGCCGAAGGGTACCGCGCGGCACGGGAAGCACTCGCGAATTGGGAGGCGGTCATCCGGGCACCACGCGGCCGCATCTTCCCCTGCCGCCACGTGCGGATCGATGTCGATCGCGCCAAATGCACGGGCTGCGGCATGTGCGTGGCGCTCGCCCCCGATGTGATGCGCCTCGATGCCTCAGGCAAGGCCCGCGCACTGAGCGACGTCCAATGGTCCCCCGCGGACGGCGACTTCATCCACCAGTGCCCCGTGAACGCTCTCTCCATGCAGACGCTCGCCGCCACCGAGCACGGACGCCGGTCCTCCGCGGAACGCCGGCGAGAGCTCGAACGCCGCAGCAGCGGCGGAGGAACTCCGGCCGGCGAGAGCGAAGAAGTGGCCTGAGTTTTCTACTTTCTACTTTCTACTTTCTACTTTCTACTTTCTACTTTCTACTTTCTACTTTCTACTTTCTACTTTCTACTTTCCGTTCTCCCCGACTAGTTGCCGCAGCACGTACGGCAGGATGCCGCCGTGGCGGTAGTAGGCCAGCTCCTCAGGCGTGTCGATCCGGAGGACGGCAGCGAAGCTGATATCGCGAGCACCGCGATCGCGTACGCCATCGCGCGCATGGACGGTCAGCCGGGTCCGCGGAGTGAGTCCAGCCGTCAACCCTTCGATCTCGTAGGTCTCGAAGCCGGTCAGCCCCAGCGTTTGCCGCGTCGCGCCGTCCGCGAACTCCAGCGGCAGCACGCCCATCCCGACCAGGTTCGAGCGATGGATCCGCTCGAACGACTCCGCGATCACAGCCCGCACGCCGAGCAGCCGCGTCCCTTTGGCGGCCCAGTCCCGCGACGAACCGGTCCCGTATTCCTTACCTGCGATCACGATCAGCGGCGTGCCCGCGCCCTGATACGTCATCGCCGCGTCGTAGATGCTGACGGCCTGGCCGGACGCATCGGTCCGTGTCCACCCGCCTTCGGTGCCCGGCGCCAGCTCGTTGCGGAGGCGGATGTTCGCGAATGTGCCACGCACCATCACTTCATGGTTGCCCCGCCGCGCGCCATACGAGTTGAAATCGCCCCGCTGCACGCCGTGTTCGATCAGCCACTGCCCCGCCGGGCTCTTCACGGGGATGTTGCCCGCCGGTGAGATGTGATCGGTCGTGATGGAATCACCCAGCATGGCCAGCACGCGCGCACCGGCCACCGCAATGATGCCGGGCGGTGTCCGGGTCATCCCCTCGAAATACGGCGGGTTCTTGACGTAGGTCGAGTCCGCGGCCCACGCATACCGGTCGCCCGTCGGCACGTCGAGCCCGCGCCACCGGTCGTCCCCCTCGAACACGTTCCCGTACTGCTCGTGAAACATCCCGCGCTGGACTGAGCGGGTCACTTCTTCTTCTACGTCGCGCGAGGATGGCCAGATGTCGCGGAGGAAGACCGGCCCCTTCGCCCCGATGCCCAGCGGCTCGGTCGCCAGATCGATGTCCATCCGCCCGGCGAGCGCGTACGCGACCACCAGCGGCGGCGACGCGAGATAGTTGAATCGGGTCAGCGGATTGACCCGGCCCTCGAAATTGCGGTTGCCGGAGAGCACCGCCGCCGCGACCAGCTTGCCCTGCTCGATCGCGTCGGCAATCGCGGGCGGAAGCGGCCCGGAGTTACCGATACAGGTCGTACAACCGTATCCGACCACGTTGAACCCGAGTGCCGACAGGTCGCCGAGTACGCCCGCCGCCCGGAAGTAATCGGTCACGACTTTCGATCCCGGCGCGAGGCTCGTCTTCACCCACGGCTTCGTGGCCAGCCCCGCCCGCACCGCGTTCCGTGCCAGCATACCCGCCGCCAGCATCACCGACGGATTCGATGTGTTGGTGCAACTCGTGATCGCCGCGATCACCACGGCGCCGTGTCGCAAGACGAATTGGTGTCCATTGAGCTCACACGTCACGCCCGGCGCCTCGTGCTGTGGCTGCGCGCCGCCCTCGGTGTCCTCGGCCATCACCGCCCGCACGACGTCGGGCGGCGCGGCCATCGCCGCCGCCGGACGCGGCTGCGTCACTGGGGACGGCGCAGCGAGCTTCAGCAGCTCGGCGCTCAGCGCCTCGCGGAACATCGGCTTGGCCTTGGAGAGCGGCACCCGGTCCTGCGGCCGTTTCGGTCCGGCCAGACTCGGTTCCACCGTGGACAGGTCGAGTGTCACGGTGTCCGCATACACGGGATCGGGCGTGGTGTCGGTCCGGAATAGCCCCTGCGCGCGCGCGTACGCTTCAACCAGACGCACCAGATGCGGATCACGCGCGGTGAGCGTCATGTACGCGAGCGTCTCTGTATCGACGGGGAAGAAGCCCATCGTGGCGCCGTACTCGGGCGCCATGTTCGCGATCGTTGCGCGGTCGGCCAGCGACAAATTCGACAGGCCCGCCCCATAGAACTCGACGAACTTGCCCACGACTTTCTTCTGCCGCAGCATCTGGGTCACCGTCAGCACGAGATCCGTGGCCGTCGCGCCCGGCGGGAGTTGCCCGCGAAGCCTGAAGCCCACGACTTCCGGCACCAGCATCGACAGCGGCTGGCCCAGCATCGCAGCCTCGGCCTCGATCCCGCCGACACCCCACCCGACCACGCCCAAACCGTTGATCATCGTCGTGTGGGAGTCGGTCCCGACGAGCGAGTCCGGATACGCGAGCGTCGCGGCACCATCCTGCCGCGTGAAGACGACCGAGGCCAGGTACTCGAGATTCACCTGGTGCACGATGCCAGTGTCCGGCGGCACCACGCGGAAGTTCTTGAATGCGGTCTGTCCCCAGCGCAGAAACGCGTAGCGCTCCTGGTTCCGGTCGAACTCGAGCCCGGCGTTGATGAGGAAGGCGGCATCCGACCCGTACTCGTCCACCTGCACCGAATGGTCGATCACCAGATCGACGGGCTGCAGCGGATTGATCCGGCCGGGATCCCCGCCCAGCGCCGTGATCGCGTCCCGCATCGCCGCGAGATCGACCACCGCAGGCACACCCGTGAAATCCTGCAACAGAACGCGGCTGGTTCGGAATGCGATCTCCCGCTCCGGCGGGTGCGCGACGTCCCATGACGCGAGGGACTCGATGTCGGCACGCTTTACGAAGCGGCCATCTTCGTTACGCAGCAGATTCTCGAGGAGCACCTTCAGGCTGAAGGGCAACCGGTCGGCCGTCGCCCCCGGGACGCTGCGGAGCGCGTCCAGCCGATAGATGGTGTAAGCCCGGCCGTCGACATCGAGCGTCGCGCGGCTGCGAAACGAATCAGGATGTGTCATTGTGAGGTCCCCTGGCAACTTGCCAAGCGGAGCCGGGCCGGATCGGCACCCGATCGGCGCGGCGTGGATCCCAGAGCCACTGCGCGTGGGGCGCGCAGGCTGAGATGAAATCTAGCCGGTGACTGGCGATTAGGGATCGGCACGGGCATCCTCCTGTCTCGCCGCCGCTAGCGGCCTCGCCAGTCTCAAATTCTCGTCATTCCTTTCCCCCTCGCCAGCCGACCGATGCCGCTTCCCCTCGCCCCGCTTGATCCCGTCGCACTCACCATGGACCTCGCTCGCGTACCGTCGGTCAGCGGGGACGAAGGCGAGGTCGTCGGCGTCGTCGCCGAATTGCTGCGCGGGCGCGGCTGGGAAATACACCGGATTCCGGTCACGCCCGGACGCGACGACATCCTCGCGACGACGGGTGCGCCGCCGGTCCTCACCTTCTCGACGCATCTGGATACGGTCCCGCCGTTCATCGCGCCCCGGCTCGATGGCGACCGGCTGTCGGGCCGTGGATCGTGCGATGCCAAAGGGATCGCCGCCGCGATGATCTGCGCCGCCGAGCGTCTGCGCGAGGAGGGAATGCCGATCGCGCTGCTGTTCGTGATCGGCGAAGAATCGGCGCACGACGGCGCGACAGCGGCCAACGATGTCACGACAACGAGTCGCGTGCTGATCAATGGCGAGCCGACCGAGCGCATCCTCGCGACCGGCACCAAAGGCGCCCTCGTCGCCACGCTCCGCACGATGGGCCGCGCCGCGCACTCGGCCTACCCGCACCTGGGACACTCCGCGACCCGCGATCTCGTGCGTCTCCTCGCTACACTCGATTCGGTCGTGCTGCCAACCGACCCGGTACTCGGTCCCAGCACGGTCAACATCGGCATGCTGTCCGGCGGTGTCGCTGAGAACGTCGTCGCGCCAGCCGCCGAAGCGCGCCTCATGATTCGCTTGGTCGGCCCAGCCGGCGTGGTGGAGTCTCTGTTGCGCGATTGGGCAGAGCCCAAGGGCAACCTGGAGTTCACGAGGCTCGTCCCGCCCGTGCATCTCAAGACCGTCCCGGGGTTCGAGACCGGCGTCGTCGCGTACGCCACGGACATTCCAAGGCTCACGAACTGGGGCACTCCGTACCTCTTCGGCCCTGGCTCGATTCACGTCGCGCACACCGACCACGAGTTTGTATCCGCGGCCGATCTCGTCCGCGCAGTCGATGACTACGTGCGCCTCGCGCGAGCCGCCCTCGTGGCCGCGGGCGTGCCAACGGGCGCCGCGGCTACGGCGGGCTAGGGTCGCTCGGCGCGTCCCCTGTCTGACCAGGTGCCGGAGCAGCAGGACTCGCGGCAGGACTCGCGGCAGGACTCGCGGCCGGCACTGGCGGTGCCGCCAGCGGCTGGCGCTCGGCGTCGCGCGCCGGTGTGTCGGTGGCCGAGAGCCGCGCCGAGAAGATCGCGGATACGGTGTCGTTCGAGGTCGCGGCGACAGTGATCTGCGCAGGGAGAAACGCATCTCCCGAGCTCTCGAGCGACACCACGTGCGCCCCCGGCCCGACGCGGACAATGAGCGGCGAGAAGCCGTACATCCGGCCGTCGATGCGGACGCGGGCTGTGCCGCCGCGCGCGAGCACCCGCACGTAGCCCGGCGCGTCAGGGTCCGCAAGACGGCTCCGCGCCGGGAAGAGCGTCGGATCCACCGAGACGGCCTGGCGCTGCGCCGGCGGAGAAGCGAAGGCGGGTGCAGGCGTCTTGTTCACGTCGAACGCCGTGTCGGCCGTGATCGCGGAATCCGGCGCCGGGGCGGCTACTGCCGCTGCCGCCGGCGATGCGGCACGCGGAGGTTTCGCGATCTCCATGTGCCGCTCAATGACGAGCGTCCCCGCGCTCACCACGGCTGCAAGGATCACGAACGCGATCACGGTATACAGCATCATCCGGCCGGAGCCGCTCGGCGGCACTGGCTCCTCCGCCCGCGCCGCCATCCGGACCGACGTCCGCGTGAGCCCGGATACCGGCCGCTTGCCTGCCAGGGAATCCACGAATGCCGCCGCGGAGGTGAACCGCTCGCCGCGCACTTTGGACATCGCGCGCCGGATCGAGAGGTCCACGAACGGCGGCAGCGCCGGCTTGATCGACGACGCGTTGGGCACTTCGGCGGTGAGATGCAACTTCATGAGGTCCTGCACGCGGACCGTCTCGAACGGACGGTGGCCGGTGAGCATCTCGAACGCCACGACGCCGAGCGCGTATTGATCCGCGCGCGCATCGATCTCTTCGCCCCGCCACTGCTCGGGCGACATGTAGCCCGGCGATCCGATCACGGCGCCCGACCCCAGTGCGGCGTCGCCCGTGCCGAGACTCCGCGCAATGCCGAAGTCGGAGACCATGACGTGACCGCTGTCACCGATCAGCACGTTCGCGGGCTTGATGTCCCGGTGCACCACACCCTGTCCGTGTGCGTAGTCCAGCGCGCGCGCGACTTCGCGCAGGATCTCGAGCGCATGCTGAAAGTCGAGCGCGCGATGGCCCGCCAGCAAATCCTCGACCGTCCCGCCGCGCACCAGCCGCATGGTGTAGTAGGCCACCGTGTTGCGCTGCCCGACGGCGAAGATCGGCACGACGTTCGGATGATCGAGGCGCGCCGCCAGCTTCGCCTCCCGCTCGAACCGCGCGTACGCCTCGGGCGAGAGCATCGGGTCCAGCGTGAGCACCTTGAGCGCGACTTCACGGTCGAGGGCGACTTCGCGGGCGCGAAACACGATGCCCATGCCGCCACGGCCGAGAAGCTCCACGAGACCATACGCGTCGCCAATTGATTCCTGAATGCGGAGCCGGATGCGCTCCGCCTGCTCGGCGGGATGCGTGCCGGTGATCGCGGAGCCGCAACGCGGACAGGCGGCCGATCCGGACGCCACCGTCGCCCCACACCGCGTGCACGCCCCGGCCATGGGCGCCGGGGTGGTCACCGCCGCATTGGATCGGGCGTAGGCTACCGCCGACTCTCGGGAGTTGCTCTGACTGCCGGTCACTGGACTCCGCGCGCCAAAGACGCCACCGCTCAGGGCCGCGTGCGACATCGCGGAGGCGCGTGCTGGAACAGCCGAACGCGTTCTCACCAAGACGGCCTCAGCCGCTTTGACGTCACGGTCCGGTCACAGTGCCCGAAGACCGTTCCGCTCGCTCGAACTGTTCAGTTTTCGACGCCAGCATAGCCGCGCTCCGCTCACTGCGTTGCGAAGCAATGGCCCACAGGCAAAATTCAGCCACCTTCCCCACCTTAGGAGCACTGATGCACGTACGTCGGCTCTATTCCGCCGGTTCCCTGGTGCTGGCACTGGGCGCCCTGCTCGTCGCCGCCCCTTCCGCGCTTACCGCACAGACGCCCGCGGACCACGCGCCGGCGGTGGGCGACATGGCGCCTGACTTCACAGTGCCCGCCTCTCTGGCCGGGCAGGTGCTTCCCAAGCCGTTCAAGCTCTCCGATTATCGGGGGAAGACGGTCGTCCTGGCGTTCTTCCCCAAGGCCCGGACGAGCGGATGTACGCACCAGATGGAGGCGTACCGCGACCGCTACGCGACGCTCTTCCACGGCGGCAAGAACGTAACGCTGGTCTCCATTAGCGCCGACGACGCCCCGACACAGGCGTCGTGGGCCACGGACGAGAAGTTCACCTGGACGTTCGCGAGCGACGCCGGTGGCGCCGTCGGGACGAAGTACGGCACGTACAGCCCCGAGTACAAGCTGGACATGCGCACACTCTACATCATCGGCCCGGACGGCAAGATCACGTACGTCGCGCGGCCGTTCAAAGAAATGGTGGAGACGTCCTACACGGACCTCGGCTCCGCACTGGACAAAGTCAAAGGCCAGTAAAGGCGGGAGCCGAGCGAGCGGCGCCCCGGCACGATTCTGAGGTAGCTCTACGGGCCGGCTGCGTTGTGTTGCAGTCGGCCCGTAGTCATTCTTGGGCCGGTCCCGGGGGAGGGTTGTTTATTTTCTCCTTTCTCCTTTCTCCTTTCTCCTTTCTACTCTCCCCATTCCCACTCCACGCCGTCTCCTGACACAGCTGTTTGAGGCGGCGGTCGCCGGCGCCCAGCCTCGCGCCGCCACACGTGACGCAGTCGCCGCGCTGGAGATCCCGCCCGCCGCGGCGGTCTGGGTGATCGCGCTCGGCAAAGCGGCACATGCCATGGCGGCCGGCGCGGTGGAGGGATTGGCGGACCGGCAGCGCGAGTTGGCCGGGGGCGTGATCGTCGCACCAGCCACTCCCTCCAATCTCTCCATCCCGCGAGCGATCGAGCCGGCGCTGGCACAACTGCGCGTCGTCGCGGGCGACCACCCGATCCCCGGCCCACAGTCGATGGTAGCCGCGGACGCGATCGGCGAGACGGCGGCATCGGTCCGCGAGGGCGATCACGTCATCGTGCTGGTCTCCGGCGGAGGGACGAGTCTCGCCGCCGCGCCCGCGCCGGACGTGAAAGGCTTCAGCCAGAATGATCTGGCCGAGCTCTACGCCGCGCTCATGACATCGGGCGCCGACATCACCGCGATGAACGCGGTGCGGAAGCGATTCGCGCGGTGGGCCGGTGGCCGCCTCGCGGTGGCCCTCGCACAGGCCTGGGTGCATTGCCTCATCGTCTCCGATGTCGTAGGCGATGACGTCGCATCGATCAGCTCCGGTCCCTGCGTGGGTGACCCCGTCACCGCGCGCGAGCTCGTGACGCGCCTCGAACGCAGCGGCGTCTGGGCCCGAATCCCCGAGCCCGCACGGCGCCACCTGTCCGCGGCCGCCAGTGGCGACGCACCCGAGACGCCCAAGCCGCACGACGCGGCCTTCGCTCACGTGGCGATCCGGGTCATCGTCAGCAACGCGAACGCGGTCAGCGCGGCGGCCGCCGCCGCCCGCACGGCCGGGATCGACGAGGTCACCGTCGCCGAGATCCCGCTGAGCGGCGAAGCATCGATCGCCGGGGTCCGGCTCGCAAGTGAGCTCATGGCCCGCCAGAAACGCGCGCGCGGTCCCGATGCACGGAAATCGAAATGCGTGATCTGGGGCGGAGAGACCACCGTGACGTTCGCTGGCGCGGGAGTCCCGCCGGCCGAAGCGCTTGGTGGCCGCAACCAGGAGCTGGCGCTCGCCGCCGCCCGGTCGCTCGATGATGACGGCGAACAAATCGGCCGCATCGCAATCCTGGCCGCGGGCACCGACGGCCGGGATGGACCCACCGACGCGGCCGGCGCCATCGTCGACGGCACCACGTGGCGAGCCGTGGAGGCAGCCGGGCGCGACCCGGCCGCCGACCTCGCATCCCACGCCGCACACCGCGCGCTCGGCGCCGCCGGCGCCCTGCTCAAGACCGGCCACACCGGCACCAACGTGATGGACATCGTAATCGGGCTAATTTTGTAGCCATGCACCGGACGTTCACCGTAGGTCTCGTCCAGGCGGCGGTCGAGGCGGACGCCGCGGCCAATGTCCGCGCTGCTGTCGCGCACGTTCGCGAAGCCGCGGCACGGGGCGCGCAGATCGTCTGCCTGCAGGAGCTCTTCAACTCGCTCTACTTCTGCAAGGCGCAGAAGGGCGAGCGCTTCGATCTCGCGGAACCGATCCCGGGACCGACCACGGACATCATGCGGGATCTCGCGCGCGAGTTGTCCGTGGTCCTGATCGTCCCGCTGTTCGAGCGGCAAGCCGCCGGCGTCTACCGCAACTCGGCCGCGATCATCGACGCGGACGGCGCGCTCCTCGGCGTGTATCGCAAGATGCACATCCCCGACGACCCGCTCTTCTATGAGAAGTACTACTTCACGCCGGGTGACGCGACACAGGACGAACGGGGCACGACCCCGGGTAGCGCCAACGGATTCCGGGTCTGGGAGACCCGCTACGCCCGGATCGGGGTGTTGATCTGCTGGGACCAGTGGTACCCAGAGGCCGCGCGGATCACCAGTCTCCTCGGCGCCGACATCCTGTTCTATCCGACTGCGATCGGATGGCACCCTTCGGAGAAACGGGAGTTCGGATCCGCGCAGGTCGAAGCATGGCGAACCGTCCAGCGCGGACACGCGATCGCCAACGGCGTCTACGTCGCCGCCGCCAACCGCGTCGGCCACGAGCCCGAGCCAGGTACCGATGGTCTCGAGTTCTTCGGACACTCGTTCGTGAGCGATCCGTTCGGCCGGATCATCGCCGATGCGGGGACGTCGCCGGAGATTCTCCTGGCCAAGTGCGACACGGCAGTACAGGAGGACACGCGGCGGAACTGGCCGTTCCTCCGCGACCGGCGCATCGATGCGTACGCGCCGATCCTCCAGCGCTACATCGGGTGACCAGGCTGTAATGGCGTACCGCATGCCCGCGGAGTGGGAGCCGCACGCCGCCACCTGGATTGCGTGGCCCCACCACGAGCCCGACTGGCCAGGGAAGCTCGAGGCGATTCCGTGGGTATACGCCGAGATCGTCCGCGCACTCGCACCGGCGGAGATGGTCCACGTGCTGTGCCAGGACGCCGGCGTCCGCGAGCAGGCCCGCACCGCGATCACGGCGCACGGCGTCGCCGGCGATGCCTACCAGCTTCACGTCGTCCCTACCGACCGGGTATGGCTACGGGATTCTGCGCCCACCGGCGTGGTACGCGATGACGGCGTCGCCGCCCTGATCCGGTGGCGATTCAACGCCTGGGCCAAATACGACAACTTCTCGCAGGATGCCCGGGTCGGCGACGCGGTCGCTGAGATAACGGGACTGCCACTCGTCGACGCAGTGCGGCCGGATGGGCGCGGCACCGCCGTGCTCGAAGGCGGCGCGATCGACACCAATGGCGAGGGCATCGTGATGGTCACCGAAGAATGTCTCCTCGGTGACCAACAGGTCCGGAATCCCGGCCTCACCCGCGACGGCTATGAGCAGCTGTTCCGGGATTACCTCGGCGCCCGCCAGACGCTCTGGCTCGGCGCGGGCTGCGCAGGCGACGATACACACGGCCACGTGGACGACGTCGCACGGTTCGTGGCGCCGGACATCGTGGTGCTGGCGTTCGAGCCCGATGCCGCGGACGACAATCACGAATCGTCCGAGGACAACCTCCGCCGCTTGCAGCTCGCCGGTGGCGATGACGGCGCCCTGCAGATCGTCACGCTCCCATATCCGAGGCCGGTCGTGATGAACGGGCAGCGTCTCCCGGCGAGCTACGCGAATTTCTACATCGCCAACGGCACGGTCATCGTCCCGACGTTCAACGACCCGAACGACCGCGACGCGCTGGCGACGCTCGCGAGTGTCATGCCCAGCCACCGCGTCGTAGGCATCCACGCTGTCGATCTCGTATGGGGATACGGCACCCTGCACTGCCTCACCCAGCAACAGCCCGCGCCCGGCCCGCCCGGACGGTAGCTGATGGTGATGCACGGGCCGGACGGAAGGAGGTGGCGGATGCTCGCGGGAGCCACTGCGCTGGCCGCCGCACTGTCTGCACCGCTTCCCCGCGCGGCAGCCCAGGCGCAGCCGGTCGCCAATCTCATCGTGGGCGACGGCGCCATGGTCATCAAGGCGGGGCCAGACAAGCACGTCTACGTCGGCGTCGCTGGCGCCGATACCCGGACCGTCACGCTGGCGTTCGACGCCGGAGCGGTGGACGACTTCGTCGGCGATGCGCAAACGCTCATCGCCCGTGGCACGCGCCCGCTCGCGCCACACGCCTCCGACCGTCCGGAGATCGAAGAATCCGAGAGTGCCCGCGCACTGTCTCTGACCCGCCACATGGAACGCGTGCGCGGCGTCCAGGTCCTCAGTTATCACGTCTTCGTGTCGGACGACAAGCTCGGCGGGTTCACGCTCGTGACCACACCGGTCGAGATCCGCTCGATCATCCTCGCGCTCCACCGAGCAGTCCGCGCCTCCTACGCCGCCAGCGCTCCGCCGGACACCACGACGCATCATCCGCATCGGCCGCCAGCGCACTCCGCCCCCGCCCCGAAGCCTCCAGCCGCGCCGCAACCAGGACCCGGTTGACGGCGCTCGCGGGCTGATCGTCGCTGTTGCATGCACGTAGTCTTTGCGGTCCTGTGCACCACGATCCTCCAGCAATCCGGCAGCGGGCCCACTGTCGCACCGCCTGATCCGCCAGCGGATCCAATGGCCATCGTCGATCGGGTCGCCGCGCACGGCTTGCAGGCGGGCGGGTACCCGGGAATCGCGGTTCTGATCGGCCGGCGCGACACGACGCTGCTCGAGCGGGGATACGGACACCTCGACTGGCTCTCCGGCAGTGCGCCCGTTGACCCGGCACGAACGATGTACGACCTCGCATCGCTCACCAAGGTCGCGGCCACGACGACCGCTCTCATGCTGCTGTACGACCGGCACCGGCTGGATCTCGATGCACCCGTGAGCCGCTACCTCCCGCAATGGCGCGCCGGGGGCAAATCGCGCGTCACGATCCGCGACTTGCTCACGCACCGCTCGGGCCTCCCCGCCGGACGTGAGTTGTGGCGCATTGCGCGGACGCCCGCGGCCGCGCGCCGCGCCGTACTCGCGACGCCCCTCGCATACCCGCCCGGCGAGCGCTACGTCTACTCCGACCTCGGCGCCGACATCCTGGGCTTCGTAGTCGAAGCCATCACCCGGGAGCCGCTCGACGAATATCTGGCGCAACACGTCTACCGGCGCCTCGGCATGCACAACACGCGCTTCCGTCCCACTCGGGCCGATGACCGCCGGGTCGCGCGGACCGAAGCCCCGCTAGGACGCGCGAATGACCGGAATGCGGTCGCGCTCGGTGGAGTCGCGGGGCATGCTGGCCTCTTCGCATCGGCCGGCGATCTCGCGATCCTAGCGCGGATGATGATGCAGGGCGGCGTCTATCACGGCGTCCGTATCGTCGCCGACTCCACGATCGAACGGTTCACGCTCCGCGCGCGCGGCACGCGGGCCCTCGGCTGGGATACCTGCGCGGGCGGTGCGAGCTGCGGCCAGTACATGGACACGACCGCATACGGCCACACAGGATACACGGGCACGTCCATCTGGATCGATCCGGGCCACGATCTCTTCGTGATCGTGCTGGCGAACTGGGCGAGCGGTACCTACGAACACCCCACGGGACCCGGCGCCATCCTCGCGGATGTCCGGGCCGACATCGCGGACCTCGCCGAAGCCACTGTCGCCGAGACACACGCCGACTCCGTGGCGCGCCGCTCGGCGCTCACCCTCCGCTCCGACGGCGCACGTGGGTGGTAGCGGCCGCAACCTCTGACCTGCGGCCTTCGCGGTCAGTACTTTGCACGAATGGACGACACCAGCCCCCGGAACGATCCGCGTGAGAAGCGGGACCGCAGCGTCCCGGTCGCCATTATGCTGCTGAGCGGCGGCCTCGACTCCACGACGCTATTGGCCCAGGTGACCCGGGCCGGCTATCACGTTGTGGCGCTCACGTTTCGCTACGGGCAGCGTCACCAGGTCGAAGTCGCTGCGGCGGCGCGCATCGCCTCAACGTATGGCGCCTGGCACCGGATCGTGGACATCGACCTGCGCGCGATCGGCGGGTCTGCGCTGACGACCGACATCGAGGTGCCCAAGGACCGTCCAGTCGCCACAATGCAGACCGGAATCCCCGTCACCTACGTCCCGGCGCGTAACACGATCTTTCTGTCGTACGCGCTGGCGTGGGCGGAGGTCGAAGGCGCCCATGACATTTTTATTGGTGTCAATGCGATCGACTGCAGCGGATATCCCGACTGCCGCCCGGAGTTCATCGCGGCGTTCGAGCGGGTCGCCAACCTCGCGACGCGCGCCGGCGCCGAGGGCGCGACGCCGATTCGGATCCGCGCGCCGCTCATCGGCATGACGAAGCGCGACATTATCATGCTGGGCCGCGCACTCGACGTCGATTTTGCCGCCACCACGAGTTGCTACGACCCCGACCCCAGCGGCGCCGCATGCGGGCGCTGCGACGCCTGCCAGCTACGCCAGAAGGGATTTCGGGAGGCCGAGCTCACCGACCCGGCGCCGTACCAGCACGCCTCGCTCACGCCCCCATGAGTCGGGGCGCGCGGCTCCGGTCACGTAGCGTATGACGTATACGGTGAAGGAGATCTTTTATACGCTGCAGGGCGAAGGGGCGCAGGCGGGACGGCCCGCGGTGTTCCTGCGGTTCACGGGATGCAATCTGTGGACAGGACGTGAATCGGATCGCGCAACCGCCGTGTGCCAGTTCTGCGATACGGACTTCGTAGGCACGTCGGAGGACGGCGGGAAATTCCCGGACGCCGAGTCCCTCGCCAGCACGGTCGCGGCGCGCTGGCCAGCCGGACGGGACCGCCGTTTCGTGGTCTGCACCGGCGGCGAGCCACTGCTGCAGCTCGACGAACCCCTGATCGGCGCGCTGCATGCCCGGTCGTTCGAGATCGCGATCGAAACCAACGGCACGATCGAGCCGCCCCCGACGCTCGACTGGGTCTGCGTGTCCCCCAAGGCGGATGCGCCACTCGTGGTTCGGGGAGGCGATGAGCTCAAGCTCGTGTATCCCCAGGAGCGCGGCGATCCCCCACGCTATGCCCACCTCGCGTTCCGCCATTTCTTCCTGCAACCGATGGACGGCCCGTCAGCGGCCGAGAATACGCGGCTCGCCATGGAGTACTGCCTGGCGAACCCGCAGTGGCGCCTGAGCCTCCAGGCCCACAAGCTCTTAGGGCTCCGATGAACACTGATCCGTCACGACCCGCCATGGAGCTGTTCGCCGAGTTCCGCTTCGAGGCCGCGCACCAGTTGCCTCACGTGCCGCCCGCACACATGTGCGCGCGCATGCACGGTCATTCCTATACAGTGCGCCTCACGATGGCGGGCCGTGTCGATCCGCACGCTGGCTGGGTGATGGACTATGCGCGCATCACGGATGCGTTCGAGCCGCTGCGCGCACAGCTCGACCATCACTGCCTGAACGACATCGCCGGTCTGGAGAACCCGACCAGCGAGCACCTGGCGATGTGGATCTGGGAGCGGATGTGGCCGGCGGTCCCGGCGCTACGATCTGTAGAGGTACGAGAGATGCTACATATCGGCTGCGTCTATCGTGGACCACAGTCGGTCGTCTAAATTACCCGCAGATGCCATATAGCAGAGCCCGTCTACTTGGTGCCGTCGCCGTCTCGTGCGTGCTTCCCCTCCAGCGGGCGCTCGCGCAGGTCGAGCTCCCGTCGGTTCAGAAGGGGCATCCCCGGACAGCGACACCCATCCTCGACAACATGGAGCCGATCGCGATGCCGGCCCATCTGTCGATCGAAACGGCCGGGCCTGCCCAGCACGGCATCCCCCACCGCGACCTCGCCGAGCCTTTTGCGGCGATCTCGGCCGGAGCGCGGTCGTTTCGCGATTCGCTTGTTGCCCTCGCGCGGGCCCAGATTGGGCGCCGCTACCGTTTCGGCGGGACGACCCCGGAGCACGGCTTCGATTGCAGTGGACTCGTGCGGTACGTGATGGCCGCACTCAAGATCGACCTGCCCCGCACCGCCCACGAGCAGGCCAAGAGCGGACAGACGGTGCCGCGAGACACTGCACAGTTGCAGCCCGGCGATCTGCTGATGTTCGGCTCGTCGCGCCACATCTCCCACGTCGGCATCTACGTGGGCAACGGTCACTTCGTGCAGGCCAGCAGCAAGGCGGGACGGGTGGTGGAAACCCCGCTCATCCGCCCGATGGTGCGCGGCGTCAAGCCGTGGCGGGCGGTCCGGCGCGTGACGCCCGAGTCGGATGAGGACTCGACGCTGGTGATACCCGAGTTGAGTCTTCCGGAGGCGGGCGTCGGCGCGGGCTGACCGCGCCGCTATCACCCGGTGGGACCACCAGGCCCCGCTCGAGAATCACCCCGCTCGCCCGGTCGATGTGGGCTCCCGTCGCGGGAAAGTCCAGCCGGCTCAGCGAATCGACGATCACCCGCGCGCGGTCCGTGGAGTCCGGCATCACGGTCCCGGGCATCGGCTGGCGTGTCGATCGCATGACCACCGTCCCTGCCTGCCCGGCCGAATCGAGCGTTGCGCACACGATCGCGCCGCGGTTCATGGGCGAGCCCAGCCCGAATGGGCCGTAGTTGATCAGATTACCCATCGAGTAGAGGATCAGCGCGCTGTTCCACCATTCGATGGCGCGAAGCACGTGCGGCCCGTGCCCAATCACGACGCTCGCTCCCGCTTCCACGGCCGCATGCGCAAACGCCACCGGGTTCCCGCGGTCCTCGCCCAGATACTGCTCGGACACGTTCAGCGTGCGCTGTGCCCCACGCCCCTCGGCCCCGAAGTGCGCAGTCACCACCACGCGGCCGTACCGGCCGGCCGCGTTCCCGACGATGCGGCGGACATCGTCGAGGTCGTTGACGCCAGGCACCGACCAGACGCTGAAGCCCAGCACCGCGATCGTATCGCCGCGCGATGTCACGGCGAGTGTCGGGACGGTGTCGGCACCGGTCACCAGCACCCCGGCACTGTCCAGCGCCGCGACAGTCGATGCGACCCCCGCGATGCCAGCATCGTGCATATGGTTGTTTGCCACGTTGGCGACCACGAGGGCCCCGCTGTCGCCAAGCTGGTGCATCGCCCGAGCCGCCCCACGCGGCGACCGTAGCAGGTAGCAGGTCTCCCGATCCAGGTCGCACTTGGGCACATCGACTGGACCCTCGCCGATCGCACCCTCGGCGTTGATGATCACGATGTCGGCACCACGCACAAGCGGCCGGACTGGTGCGACGAGTGCATCCGGCCGGTGCCGCTCACCAGTGCTGTCCCGCGTCGCGGCGGCGTTCCGCCGCGACCACGCGCTATCGAGATTCGTGCCAAGCGTCACATCGCCGCCGGCACAGAGACGCACGGGACCGCGAGTGGCGGCTGCCGCGGGCCCGGGCCTCCCGGCGACGAATGGGTGCGAGTCCTGGCTCGCGGCGACCGATGCGTGCGACGCAAGTGCCGCGACCATCGCTGCCGCGCATTCCGCCGACCGCCGTGCGAGCCGGTGGCCGGTCAAGCCGGTGACTCGCGCAGTCGCGTCACATCCCGGCCGGGGCCTTCATGAGTGTCGAGAACGTCCACGCGTAGTGGTGCCCGCTGGTCATGATGGGCCGGCGCTGTGCTGCATACGTGGCGTATTGGGGATTGCCGAACTGATCGGACATCGCCTCGAACATATCATAGGCCCAGTCGTCGCGCGGCCCGTTCGGAACCGTCGCGTTCTGCGCGAATGTCCACCCCGACGGCTGCTGCAGCGCGCTGAAGAGATAGGCGATCGCAGTATCCATCCGCTTGCCACTCGGCGATGTCCACGTGAACAGATTCGGGCCTCCGCTGTTCTCGATCACCCGGGCCGCCGCCGTCATCGGCGCCAACGCGAAGAACGTATACCAGATCCCGGCCTGCGCACGGCTGGTCTCGTCCGGCATGTGGCCATCCGATGCGATCGCCTGATCGATGTGATGCTCGAGCTTCACCGTCTCGGCCGCAAGACCATCCGCATCATCCAGGAAGTGATCCGCGATGATCGCCCCGAAGGTTCCCCACTCGCCCCAGTTGTTAGTGCGGTCCTGGATGGCGTTCGCCGCCTGGGCGATGTAGACCGTCCGGACCCAGTTCTGGAACGCCGCCCGATCGTCGGGTGACCAGCCGGGATAATTGCCGAGCAACTCTCCCGCGAGGACGAGGCCGGCCCCCATGTACGCCATCGTCAGTTGGCCGTCGTGCCCGGAGAGGCTGGTATTCTTACGCGCCCAGTCCGTGAGGATGCGCTGCGAGCGGTCCGCGAGATTCTGATCCCCGTTCAACTGGTACGCGAGCGCCATCATGTACGCGGCGTCGGCATCGGCGGTCATCTCGTGCGTCGATGCGAAGAATGCCGCCTTGTCTTCGTAGTATCCCGGCACGTTGAAGACCGCCGGGACGTTCGGCTGGGTGTTCTTTTTCTGCGCAACGGATGCCATGAGACGGGCGTACGCGGATGACCACGGCTCGGCGTGCGCCGCGATCTGCTGCTTCACATAGTCGATCTGGGCCTGTGTGTAGAAGCCGCCGGGATGCGGAAACCCCGCCAGCCGAGAGCCGGCTGCGGGTGCCGCGGGGACGTTCAGCGACGCGAATGCGACCTGCGTGGCAGGCACCCGCACGGGCGCTCGCACGGGCGCTCGCACGGGCGC
>Ga0182024_10001129_pt1 | contig 69104 bp, 63 predicted proteins | sample P32metaG_FD_120480 | JGI IMG/M metagenome (GOLD analysis project Ga0182024, IMG submission 120480) | Permafrost microbial communities from Stordalen Mire, Sweden - P3-2 metaG (Illumina Assembly) | ecosystem: Environmental > Terrestrial > Soil > Wetlands > Permafrost | place: Sweden: Stordalen...
CGCAAACGAAAGCAGGCTATGGAAAAGTAGGAAAGCAAAGAACGCTTTCCAACTTTCCCACAGCCTCGACGACTACAAACTATAAATACTTATGGGATACGGGTTCTGAGGGCAAGGTCAGTTTGTAAGCAAAGAGAGAGCGCGGATCACGGTTGATATAGAACCCCTTAAACCAGACGGGAGGGATGATAACTATGGGATGTTGTACGACAAAAGCCCTATGCCTCCGACTAGCGGTAACGCTTGGTATGCCCATCTTTTGATCAGCAATTCTGGTGAGACTAATGCCTTTATCGGAACTTCTCTCTGCAAAGCCTATATCAAAGCCGCGGGATGGGACCCGCGAGAAGAAATCATCACCTCTCAAATAGGCTTGCCAAAAGTGCTCCATCCCCACGAGGAACCCATCAAGTACAGCGTACCGATTGAGAGAGTACCAGCGCTCAGGCTTGGGGTAGATAGTGAAACAGCGCAAGCCATCGGCAATGGATCTATGGGAATATATGTGATCGGCCACATCGAATTTGGGGACGTGTTTGACAATCGCTGGACCGTAACGTTCTGCCGTAAGTGGGGGGCGTGGTGGTTCGGCGGCCAATGGCAGGAACCTTCCCTTTGGTACGATTACCCCGACGGGAAAAGCCAAATGAACGGCGTGTTCCGAATCAAGCGCCCTTCGATGCTGAGGCGCGTTCTTCGCAGAATGAGAAGAGAAAAACCTGAAGCGCCCGTCATCGAAATAACATAGTAGGGCGGTAAGGCTCACGACCGCTATGAGTGCCCAAATTAGGACACTACCAAATTTGCTGTGCCCCGCGAGTGGACAAAATTTGTAGGGCAATCGCATGAATATGCAAGAAGCCGGAATAAGGTCCGCCCAAACCCATCCAGGCCCATCCATTCCCAGCATCTCTCCCCCGTTGCGAGGAATTCCCTGTGGCCGGCGCATACTGGAGTGGAACTGGAGCCCGACACCCCGGCTGTATTCCGAGTTATACTCTGTCCCACCGCAGATTGGCATCGATTCGCAGCAAGAAGTGCGCAAAAGCGGCGCAAAACGCCGGCAAATCGCGCCTTAGAGACTCGAAAAAGGCAGGTAAGTCATTCATTCAGTTTGAGATAAGTCAACAGATAGCACACCTCCCCCGGGTGTTCTACTCCATTTGTTCGCTTTCGGCGGTCGAGGCCGCATTTCAGGCCATCAATTGCTTGCACAATTTGACACCCGCCCCCGCATTTGCGACACTCGAACCTGCTGCCAATCTGGCTTTTGCCAGATGCAATGCCCGTGCCGAAGTGGCGGAATTGGCAGACGCGCATGGTTCAGGTCCATGTACTCGCAAGGGTGTGGAGGTTCAAGTCCTCTCTTCGGCACCAACAGTCTGATGGGTTCCCAACCGCCCCGATCTGGATTCCTCCGAACGGGGCTTCGTTGCGTCTGGACGCAATACTACTCGCGGAGGCGGCAGCGGGTTGAATCTATACTGGAGACGGCATGTCTACTCACCTCGATACAATTCTCGCCACGACCAGGGCGACCGTTGCCGCAAGCAAGGAACAAGTAGCAGTCGATGAGCTCGAACGGCGGGCCGCGTTGCATCAGCCTCGGGGATGGGCTCGCGCCCTGCGCAAGCGATCCAGGACAGCTCCGGCGATCATCGCCGAACTCAAGAGAGCCTCGCCTTCCCGAGGACTGATTCGGGACGATTTCGATGTATCGTGGCTGGCTCAGCGCTATGAGGCGGGAGGAGCTGCGGCGCTGTCGGTGCTGACGGATGCGCCGTATTTTCAAGGCAGCCTGCGCAATCTGGAGCTGGCCTCGGCGGCGGTTCCGCTGCCATGCCTCCGCAAAGATTTCATGGTGGACGAGTATCAGATTGTAGAGGCCCGCGCTCATTGGGGAGACGCGATTCTGCTTATTGCCGCCGCGCTCAGCGATCAGGAAATGGGGCACTTCATCGGTACTGCGCATGACCTGGAACTTGACGTTCTCTGCGAGGTTCACTCAAGCCATGAACTCGACCGCGTTCTCGCCCTCGCTGAGCCGCCAGACGCAATCGGCGTAAACAATCGTGACCTGCGCACCTTCGAAGTTCGCCTCGAAACCTCGCTTGAACTTGCGGATCGTATTCCATCCACCATGGTTCGGGTAACCGAAAGCGGCATCTCTACCGCAGCAGATCTGGCGCGTCTCCGCGCCGCCGATTTCAACGCCTTCCTCATCGGTGAAAGCCTGATGCGCCAGCCAGATCCGGCGATCGCTCTGGAAGGGCTGCTCGCCAGTGCTGTAAAAATTTGACGCCCCAGAATGATTGCAATGATTGCAATTGATGTAGAATCGAATCGATGCATTCAACTGCGGAGGTGCGGTCATGGCCACCAATCTTATCGTTCGCAATGTCGATGCAGACCTGGTGAAGGCGCTCAAAGAGCGCGCTGCACAAAAGGGTGTCAGCGCGGAGGCAGAGCATCGCGAAATTCTCAAATCCGCCTTGTACCGGCCTAAACGCCGACCCTTCAATGAAGTACTTGCCTCCATGCCCAATGTCGGCCTCGACTCGGACTTTGAGCGCAGCAAGGGCTAATAGCCCTGCATGTATCTCATCGACACGAATGTGATCAGCGAAATGCGCAAAGGCTCCCGAGCCAACCCCGGCGTACTTGAGTTTTGGCGTCTGGCTGTCGCCGACGAGGATTTTCTTCCCGCTCAGGTCGTCGGTGAGTTGCGTCGCGGGGTAGAAAATCTCAAGCACCGCGGGGATTTTCCCCAGGCCGAGCAACTCGAACGCTGGCTGGAATCCATGCTCGACGAATATGCCGAACGCATCCTCAGCTTCAACGCGGATTGCGCCCAAATCTGGGGACGGCTTCTGTCTCCTGGCAATCAGAACCCGATCGATAAGCAGATTGCTGCTATCGCGCTCCTCTACGATCTAACTGTCGTGACACGCAACGAGGAGCATTTTGCCGCAACAGGCGTGCGAGTCTTCAACCCGTTTCAGATCACAGGCGGCGTGGAGCATAAGGGATGAGTATCTGGGTCAAAATCTGCGGCAATACGTCGCTCTCAGACGCGCGGTATGCGGTCGATGCGGGAGCGGATGCGGTGGGCTTCGTTTTTGCGCCCAGCCCGCGTAAAGTCACACCGCAACAGGTTGCCGATATCACCCCGCATCTGCCGGCATCGGTAGAAAAGATAGGCGTCTTCGTGGACGCGGACTTCCCGGCGATCGCGGCGGCAGTGGAACAATGTGGCCTGACCGGAGTTCAGCTTCATTTTGACGGCAGTGGCGGTTTGGCTGCGCAACTTCGTGAGCGTTTCGGCCCCGGTCTGCGAATCCTGCGAGTGATCCACTTCGATAAATATGCGGCGGAGCAATTGCAATCGGTCAAAACTGATTCAAACAGTGCCGATCCAGACATCGACGGAGTTCTTGTCGATTCGCGCACAGCCGCGGCTGTCGGCGGAACGGGTGTCTCCTTCGATTGGCATGCTGCGCGCGCAGCCATTTTTTCTGGCCAGGACCGATTGAAGCTCATTGCCGCCGGCGGTCTCACCCCGGCGAATGTTGTGGAAGCAATCTCGACTCTCAGCCCATGGGGCGTTGACGTGTCGAGTGGCGTCGAGTCCGCTCCGGGACATAAAGATCCCGCCAAAGTGAAGGCGTTCGTCGAGAACGCGAGAGGATTCGTCAACGCCATCGAGCCGGCCTGAAGAGTGCGCTCTTCAGGCCGGCTCTGTGTGCTTAAGCCAGGATTTGTTCATTGACGTTTTGGAAACGGCTTTCCACCACTTCAGGCGCGCCGGCTTTACTTCGTTCTTGCGGAATAGCGAACACCGGGCATCGGGAGTGAGCCATCACCCGATAGGCCGAACTCTCCTTCAACGGCCATAGATGAGTTTCTTCGTCTATGCCCATCACGACCCAATCCGCGCTGGTTCTTTCGGCTTCGTGCTGAATGTTTTCGATGAGATTGCCAAAGCCGATGCTGATATGGATCCGAGGCTCGGTTGGCAGCCCACCGGGAGCTATGCTGGCGAAGATATTCTCCGCCCAGGCGATGGTGTGGCCGGCGTGGATGTTTCTCTCTTCGTCACGATCGGGAACGTGCAGCAGCGTAAGCTCCGCATTGAACTGCCGCGCAATCGCGATCGCAACCGCAGCACTCGCCTGATAGTCGCCGCGCATGGAGACAGGGTGGAGGATGTTCTTCGGAACCGCATGCTGGACGGAGCCGCTACACTGCGGTCCGACGACGAAAGCTGGAATCGTCAGGCTACCCAGCAACTGGTTGGCGACGGAGCCCATCAGAAACTGGCCAAGTTTTCCGCGACCATGACTGGCCATAATCAGTCGGGTTGCGCCGGTCAATTCAATTTGCCCCTGAACCACGTCGGCAGGGAATCCATGCCTGGCCACAAAATCGCATGCGACACCCTCTTTGGTGATCTGACCGGCCATCTCTGCCAATGCCTGATCCACATCCCGGTCCAGTGGCGAAGGCACGACGTAGGGAACTGCGCCTGCCTCCATCGCAAGGCTGTCGGACGGCATGATGGCGTGAACCAGCGTGACGCGGGCACCGGCTGCCCTGGCCTGTGCGACAGCGTGAGGAATGAGGAACTCGCTGTCGGTTAGATCGGTGGCGACCAGGATATGTTCGGGAGTGGCGAAGACTTTTTGACGGTGGCTTACATTTGCTAGAGCTTGTGCCATGACTGCCTCCTCATACCTTCAAAATAAACTCGTCGCCGATTATTTGCAGTGACGGGCGTCACAGGAAACTGCGCGATCAGAGAGGCATTCGAGATGAGAAAAGAGGGCGGTCGCTGCAAGGCAAACCTTGGAGGGAGAACGGCCGGTCGTCGCGAGTAATAAATTCATTTGACTTGAAGGTCCCTGAATGAGTAAGACTTCCGCTAAGTCATGTGACATATTGCGCGGAGGATTCCATGCCCGATCAGACGAAGTATCTTGCCATCACGATCTCCGGCGCCGTTTCGCTGGGAAGTTATGAGGCAGGCGCGACCTATGAGATTCTCGACGCCATCCGCCAGCACAACGAGAACCCTGAAACCATCGAGACGGGCGATTACATACGCATCGACGTGCTCACCGGAGCCTCTGCCGGCGGCATGACAGCGGCTATACTCGCGCAAAAACTTCTCTTCGCAAAAGATGCGTTTGTAGGTCCTGACGGACGATCTTCTCCGTACGACAACCCGCTCTACAACACGTGGGTACTCAGGATCAGCCTCGCGGGACTTCTCAATCTGGTTGACAAGCCAGTCCCGCAGGGTGATCCCGCAACCCTCTCGTTGCTATCCTCCAACCTCATTGAGCAGATATCCAAAGACACTCTTGCACAGAAGGATGCGACCGGTCAGATTCCCCTGGATGGAGGCGCCCACAACGCCATCGACCCTGAGCGCGGCATTCGTCTCGGGCTGGCTCTCACCAATCTCAATGGCGTCAATTACCAGTACACAATGTTCGGCGGAGATCAGTTTCGCTACACCGACTTCAGCGATCAGATGCTGCGCCTGCTGCCGGTGACTGACCGGAGCTTTGCCGTATGGGAGGAGATTAGTGAGGCCGCTGTTGCCTGCGGGGCCTTCCCCTTCGCCTTTCGCGCCAAAGAGCTGCCCCGGCTGCAGGCTGATTACTTGCCTTCGGATACGCTGGTGAACTTTCCGGCTGATCCCTATACCTTCACCTACACAGACGGCGGCGTGCTGCAAAACCAGCCTCTTGGCATGGCCAAAAACCTGGTGGACGAAAACGACAGGCATCTTGAAAACGACAGGCGCTTTTACCTGTTCGTGTCCCCCTCGCCGATGGAGGGGCGTCAGGATCTGACTCTGCACCAGAAGAATGCCGACCTCATCAAGGTGGCCAAACGTCTGGCCGATGTCTACATGACCCAATCCACCTTCCGGGACTGGATCAAGGCACAGGAGATCAATACTCAAATCGAAATTCTGGACCTGCGCGCAAAGGGATTGGCGCTGGCTCTGCTTGCAGGCGAAATCGATGCGGGGACGCTGGCAGTTGCTTCACAGCAGGTGCTTACCCTACTCTACCTCACAGACCCAGGCGTTGAGACTCAGGAGCAAGCTGAACTGCGCCTCGCCCATCAGTATGCGGAGGAGATCGTTCTTCTGGCCGTGCCCGATAATCCGGACGCCCCGGATGGGTCTGTCGCCGTGAAGGTGAATGCCTTCCTGCACGCAATCCTGGCCTTGGAAAAAACCGCCGACCTCGGAGAGCGGGACAGGATGCAGATCTACGGCATCGTCACCGGAGACGGCAACCTGGCCGGAGCGGGAGTCTTCGCCTTTGTCGGCTTTTTCGACCAGGCATTCCGGGACCACGACTATGACTGGGGCCGAACGGTGGCGCAGAAGCTGCTCGCGAACCCCGACTTCAACAAACTCCCGGGCCTCGGAGAGCTGGGGCAGCTTGGTCCGATCCGATACACTCCCGCGCCAATCAGGCCGATTGATGCGAGCCTCACCGGTCTGAAATTGAAGGACATTCCGGATGGCGACGTCAAGACCCTCAAGGATGGCCTGACGGAGCGCATCAATCAGATTCTCAAAGACGTGCTGCCCAACCCGCTTGAACGCTATCCTGCACAGCTTGGAGCGGATCTGCTGCTGAAGGGCCTTCTGGACTGGGAGTTCAGCGGCAGCAAGCAGTAAACGGCGTACCTGCACCATGTGTGCCTGTACACTGGAGTAGATTTCTAATCCTTCGGCGAAGTAGAGCAACGATTGCTTTGTTTCGGACCGGGATTGCACGCCTGTGCGGGAGGCTTAGGTATGGCATCGGTGATTCTTCCAGCAGCGCCGTCTGAGACGCGCCCTGGGCGTTTCGGAGTATATGGCGGACGATATGTACCTGAGACGCTGATGGCGGCTCTGGTCGAGTTGGAACATGCCTATGCAGATGCCCAGGCCGATGCGAAATTTCAGACCGAGTTGGATGACCTGCTGCACAATTTTGCCGGACGGCCTACGCCGCTCTATTTCGCCAAGCGTCTCACGGAATCTCTCGGCGGGGCGAAGATTTATCTCAAGCGCGAAGATCTGCTGCACACCGGCGCTCACAAGATCAACAACGCTCTGGGACAAGGCTTGCTCGCCAGGCGTATGAGCAAGCAGCGCATCATTGCGGAGACCGGCGCCGGACAGCATGGCGTGGCCACGGCGACAGTCTGCGCGTTGCTCGGCCTCGAATGCATCGTCTACATGGGCGAAGAGGATATGCGCCGGCAGGAGCTGAACGTCATCCGCATGAGGCTTCTGGGAGCGGAAGTGCGCGGCGTTTCCTCTGGCTCCAAAACGCTGAAAGACGCAGTCAACGAGGCTCTGCGCGACTGGGTCACAAACGTTCGCGACACGTATTACATTCTGGGCAGCGCGCTCGGGCCGCATCCTTATCCGACGATGGTGCGGGACTTCAATCGAGTCATCGGCATCGAGATGCGTGAGCAGATTCTTGAGAAGGAAGGCCGTCTGCCCACCGCGATCATCGCCTGTGTCGGCGGCGGGTCAAATGCCATTGGAGCTTTCCACCAGTTTCTCGGGGATAAGGAAGTGCGCCTGATCGGCGTCGAGGCCGGCGGTCGTGGCAAATCGCTCGGCGACCACGCTGCGCGCTTCGATGGCGGAGTCCCGGGAGTTCTGCAGGGCACTTATTCTTACGTTCTGCAGGATGAGAACGGTCAGGTTTCGTTGACCCACTCAGTTTCGGCCGGTTTGGACTACGCCACGGTCGGCCCCGAGCACGCTTCGCTGCATGACTGCGGACGCGCCGAGTATGTTTCCGCGGATGATGCGCACGTGCTTGAAGCTGTGGTGAAGCTGGCCCGCACCGAGGGCATTCTGCCTGCGCTAGAGAGCGCTCACGCCGTAGCCGAGTGCATTCGGATTGCACCGGGGATGCCATCGCATGACATACTGGTAATCAATCTCTCTGGTCGCGGCGACAAGGACATGGGAATTCTAGCCCGCGAGTTGAATATTCAGGGAGCGCAGGGCCTGTGATCTCTGATCCAGCCCGGATATAGCAATCCAATGGCAATTCGATTCCAGCAACATCCCGGCCTCGTTGTGTACCTCACTGCAGGAGACACCGGCCTCTCGTCAAGCGAGTTAGGCGGCTCCGGCAGCGCAGCGCATGATGGCGCGGCGGACCTGAGTGTTACGCGCGAGATTGCCCTTGCAGCAATCGATGCCGGAGCGGATGTCATTGAACTGGGCGTTCCCTTCAGCGATCCACTGGCCGATGGTCCGGTAATTCAGCGAGCCAGCGAACGCGCTCTCGCCCGCGGTACCCGCTTGATCGATGTTCTCGCGCTTGCGAAGGAATTGCGCGCCGAGCGTCCGAAAGCCGGGCTGGTTATCTTCTCGTATTTCAATCCGATCCTCCGCTTTGGGTTGACGAAGTTTGTCGATGCTGCCGCTGACGCGGGCGTAGACGGAGTGCTGCTCACCGACATGATCGTGGAAGAAGCGACTGAGTATATCGCCGAGATGGAGCGCGTGAATCTGGCTCCTATCTTCCTCGCTGCGCCCACCAGTCCCGATGAGCGGCTGGCAGCGATCGCTGCGCACAGCAAAGGTTTTGTCTACGCCATCTCCCGCACCGGCATTACTGGCAAGCAGCAGAATGTAGCCGCCGACGCCGCGGCGCTGGTCGAACGGATTCGACGCTGGACAGGCCCGAAAGACGGCGCCGGATGGCGCGGGCTGCCCATAGCCGTCGGGTTCGGCATCTCCAACGCGGATCACGTGGCGCAGGTCGCTGAGTTCGCGGATGCGGCGGTTATCGGCAGCGCGATTGTGGAGTTGATCGAAAAATCGGCTCCAGGGCAGGCACCCGGCGCAGTGGCTCGATTTATCGAGGGTCTGCGCCAGCCGCATGTGGTGCAGGCCCGTTAACGCGAAAGCCGAGAAGCTTTCGCCGACGAACCCTTGCAGGCGATTTCCTGATGAAGTTGAACTCAGGCATCGCGCAGTTTGGCTTAACTTTTTCTTCTGGCCGTTGCAATCGAAGACGCCAGATACAGGACGAGGCAGATATGACGTTGGAAGAATTGCGGACACAGATCGATGAACTGGACCGCCAACTGGTCGCTCTTCTCAGCCGGCGCGCTGAGACGGCGCTGGAGGCAGGCCGGCTGAAGGTGGCCACTTCGTTGCCCATCTATGAGCCGGCGCGCGAAAAAACGATCTACGAAAACGTGCGCGCGGCCAATAAAGGGCCGTTGCCGGACATCGAGCTAACCCACATCTTCGAGCGCATTATTGACGTCATGCGCGCCCTCCAGCGAAATGAGTTGGCCAGCCACCGAAATGCTCAGGGAGATGCCCAGGCGGCAGTCGCCCCAGGCCACGAAGCAGGCGTGCAGTCGCCCACGACGGGGAACAGGCAATGATCGTAGCAATGCAGGAACACGCAACCGAAGAACAGATCGACGCCATCATCGAACGCATGGTCGAAGCGGGCGTCAATGTGCACCGCACAACCGGCGCAACGCAGACCATTCTGGCGGGTGTCGGCCCTACCCTGACGGTGGATATCGAGGAGTACAAGCTGCTTCCCGGTGTACTCAGCGTCCACCGCATCAGTTCGCCATACAAGCTGGCCGGGCGCGCCTTCCGTCCCGAAGGCACCATAGTCGAGTTCAACCACGGTGTCAGGGTCGGTGGGGATGAGATCCCCATCATGGCCGGCCCCTGCTCGATCGAGAGCCGCGAGCAGATCTTCCTCACTGCCAAGCAGGTCAAAGAGGCAGGCGCGACCTTCCTCCGTGGCGGAGCCTTCAAGCCGCGCAGCTCGCCGTATGCGTTCCAGGGCATGGGCATCCCCGGCCTCAAGCTCATGCGCGAAGCTGCCGACGAATACGGGCTGCTCGCCATCAGCGAAGTCATGGAGATCTCGCAGATCGAGCCTATGCTGCCATACGTCGATTGCTTTCAGGTCGGCGCGCGCAACATGCAGAACTTCAACCTGCTGCGCGAGCTGGGCAAGGTCCGCAAGCCCATCCTGCTCAAGCGCGGCATTGCGGCGACCATAGAAGAGCTGCTGCTCTCGAGCGAATACATCCTCGCCGGCGGCAACTATGACGTGATCCTCTGCGAGCGCGGCATTCGTACCTACGAGACCTACACCCGCAACACGATGGACATCTCGGCGATCCCGGTCATCAAGAAGCTTTCGCATCTGCCCATCGTCGGCGACCCGTCGCACGGCACCGGCCGGCGCGACATGGTTCCGGCACTGGCTCGCGCCGCCGTCGCTGCGGGAGCGGACGGCATCATCGTCGAGGTCCATCCCAACCCGGACAAAGCCCTGTCGGACGGCGCACAGACTCTCTTCCCGGAGCAGTTCGCCAAGCTGGTTCAGGATCTAAGCCGGATCGCCCAGGCCGTCGACCGCAGCGTCTTTACCAGCGCCCCGGCCACCACCAGCGCCTAACGGCACGAATGATTGAGCGCATCCTCATTCTCGGCACAGGCCTGCTCGGAGCATCGACAGGCCTGGCGCTGCGCGCAGCCGGATTTGAGGGTTCGATCGCTGGTTGGGACAAGGACTCGAGGCAGTCTCAGACGGCCCTCTCGTTAAAGGCAATCGACGAAATTGCATCCGACCCGTTGGTGGCAGCTCGCGCGAGTCAGGTTATCCTGCTGGCCGCGCCGGTCTACGCCATTCTCGACAGGATGGAACAGCTCGCCTGTGTCCTCGGACCAGGCCATCTGGTTACGGACGTAGGCAGCACCAAAGCCCTGATCACGTCCGCGGGAAACCGGCTCTTCAACCAGCCTGGACGTGCTGGTTTTCTGCCCGGCCACCCCATGGCCGGCAAGGAAGTAAGCGGTGCCGCGGACGCTGACGGTGCTCTGTTTCGTGACGCTGTCTGGATCTTCACGACAGAATCTGCTGTGTCAGATGCTGAAGCCCCGGCGATGTCGCTCGACGCCGCGGCGTTGGCAAGCGGATGGCGGCAGTGGGTGGCAGCCTTCGGCTGTCGCACTCTGGAGCTTGATGCCGCTCGACACGATGAACTCGTCGCATGGGTCAGCCATCTGCCCCAGTTCCTGTCCACCGCTTTGACAGCTCTGCTGCAAACCGAAGTAGGCGACGCCCCCGAGCTCACCGCCGTCGGCGGCCGCGCGTTGCGCGAGATGACCCGGCTCGGCTCAAGCCCCTATTCCATGTGGCGCGACGTGGCCTACACCAACACCGAAGCCATAGCAGCGGCGATCCACGCCCTCGAACAGCGCCTCGCGCACATTCGCGAAAACCTGCGCACCCCCGAGCTGCGCGACGAGTTTGAGCTGGCCAACCGCTTCCGCAAGGGTTAGGCCAGCAGCGCAGTCGGAGGAATCAGCAGAAATTCCTCAAACGGAATCCCCCCGCTCCCCACCAGCAGTTTCTTCGTCGGGCCAAACGTCTTGTCGAAGGCCGCCATTCCCGGCAGCGGAGTTCGCTGGTTGCCCGCCTTCACTTCCAGAGCAAGCACCGAAGGCTCGCCTCATTACCAAAAAGTTCGAATGCGCTATGCGCGAGGTCTCAAGACGCTTGGCAAGAACCTGCAGAAATCGGCGCGGTCCTGTTTTCCATTATACGAGTCGTTCGAAGGAAATATGCCTGTAAACCTATCTGTGTAAACGTGATAGACCATGCTTAGTAAAATTACTCAGTATGTTGAGTAATTTTACTCAACGCATTGAGTAAAACGCGAAAGGCAAAATGAGCAGCCAATCGTCTTACCCCGCGCCTCAGCCGCAATGCTAAAGTGAACTCAGCCGAGTCATCCCCTATGCCCATCACCGACGATCTCGCGCGCATCGCGCTCCAGGAACAGCAACTCCAATACACCGCCTTCAACGAAGAAGACGCGTGGAGTCTGGGCAGCCGTCTGCACCAGATGGCCGTGGCCCGCAAGCTCGCCGTCGTCATCGACGTGCGGCGCGTCAACCAGCCGCTCTTCTACGTTGCATTGCCCGGCACTACACCCGACAACGCTGAATGGGTTCGCCGCAAGAGCAATGTCACGCTCCGTCTTCATCGCAGCTCCTATGCTGTCGGCCTGGAGACGGAGGCTAAGCAATCCACGCTGTTGGACCGATACGCAATGGCGCACACCGACTATGCCGGTCACGGAGGCTGCTTTCCGCTGCGCGTGATCAACGCCGGCGTGGTGGGCGGGGTTACCGTCTCAGGCCTGCCGCAGCGCGCCGATCATGAACTGGTGATCGAGGCCCTCTGCGCCGAGCTCGACAAGGACTTCGCAGCTCTGCGACTTGTCGATTGAGTCGATCAAATGGATCAAGTCCACCCGCATCACAAGAAGATCGCAACACCAGAAGTTCCCAACAGGAGAAGCCGAACCGAATGCTGAATCCGCGTCACAGCGTCGCCGGCCATAATCCGAAGCTGATCCTGCTGTTGCTCGGCTCGCTTTGCATCGTTACACCGTTCGCGGTGGATATGTATCTGCCCGCCTTCGCGACCATCGCCGTGGAGTTCCACCACACCACCTCGCAGATATCCTTTTCGCTCTCCACCTACTTCATCGGATTCGCCCTTGGCCAGATGCTCTATGGCCCGTTGCTTGACCGCTACGGCCGCAAACGCCCGCTCTACGCCGGCCTGACGGCCTACGTGCTGTGTTCCGTCGGCTGCGCGTTGGCCAACAATCTCAACAGTCTCAGCGCGCTGCGATTCCTTGAGGCTCTGGGCGGCTGCGTGGCCCAGGTGGGAGCTATCGCCATGGTCCGCGACTTCTTTCCCGTCAAGGAAAGCGCCCGGGTCTTCTCGCTGCTCTTCCTCATGATCGGCACGTCGCCCCTGCTCGCGCCCACCATCGGCAGCGCTATCGTCGCCGGTCTGGGCTGGCGTTGGATATTTGGCGCCCTGGCGACGATGGCCTTCATCATCCTCGTCCTCGTTGCCGTGTGGCTTCCGGAGGGCCATGAGCCCGACCACGGGGTCTCGCTCCGCCCTGGCCCAATTCTCGAAGGCTTCTGGCGAATCCTGCGCAACCCGCAATTCCTCACATACACGCTCGCTGGAGCCTTCTCCTTCGCCGGACTGCTCGGTTTCGTCTCTGGTTCGCCTGTCCTCTTCATGGATGGCTTTCACATGAGCTCCAGCGCATTCGGTATCGTCTTCGCCGTGCTGGTGCTGGGCTTCATCGGCGGCAACCAGGCCAATGTCTTTCTGCTGCGCCGATTCACCAGCGAGCAGCTCTTCCTGTCGGCTCTACTGCTCCAGACTGCCATCGGGGCGCTCCTCTTCGCCGGCATGCTGGGCAATTTGCTGGGCCTCAAGTCGATGATGGTGCTTTTCTTCCTCTTCCTCTCCTGCATCGGTCTCACCTATCCCAATGGAGCAGCGATCAGCCTCGCTCCTTTTTCGCGTGATGCCGGCCGAGCTTCGGCCTTACTGGGCTTCCTGCAAACAGGCACCGGAGCGCTGATCTCCATGGCCATCGGTCTGCTCGGCGTCCACGCTGTCGTCATCCTGCTCTCATCCACGACCGCGGCTGCGTTGCTGATTCTCTTCGTCGGCCAGGCAATCCTCGGCAAGCCTGTAGAGGCTGAGTCCATCGAACCACTCGTCATACACTGACCGTCCGGGTCTGCCTGAGGATTGCGTTTCCCAAGGCTCCCGGGAGGCAACGGGGAAGGACGGCTCGGATGCGCCGGGTCCATCCATTTACAATCGATTGGTGCAGACTGATCCCTCCTCCGCCATCATCACGGCCGAAAATCTAACCAAGGTCTATCGTTCCGGCCATATTGAAGTGCCGGCAGTCCGCGGCGTTTCCTTCTCCGTCCCCCGAGGCGAATTCGTCGCCATCGTCGGTCCCTCCGGCTCCGGCAAATCGACGCTCTTCTATCTGCTTGGCGGCTTGACCCGCGCCACCACTGGCCGGGTCATCATCGATGGCGTGGATTTTGCCGCCCTCAGCGATGCCGAGCGCACCCGGTTGCGCAAGCAGCGCATAGGGTTTGTCTTCCAGCGATTTAACCTGCTGCCGACACTCACCGCCATGGGAAACATCGAGATCGCGCACGCTATCAGCGGCCAGAAGCAGCCCCTCGATACCGCCTATCTGGACCATCTCTGCGACCTGCTAAGCATCAAAGGCCGCCTCGACCACCGTCCCTCGGAGCTTTCCGGCGGCGAACAGCAGCGAGTAGCCATCGCTCGGGCACTCATTACCCGTCCGGCGATCGTGTTGGCCGATGAGCCGACCGGCAATCTCGATACGAAGAACTCAGATGCTGTCCTGGCCATGCTTCGCCGCTCCAACCAGGAACTGGGCCAGACTGTGCTGATGATCACTCACAACCTTGAGGCCGCCGCAATTGCCGACCGCATCCTTCAGGTCCGCGACGGCCAGATCGTCTCGGATCATTTGAATGCACCGCAAATTCCCGAGGCCGCCTCGGTTTAGCCCAATTGCGTCACCAGAATAGGGCGGCGCTGGTTTGACCGTATTTGGCCCGCCCGATATACTCAAATCTGTAACAAGCGGGAGTAGCTCAGTGGTAGAGCATCGCCTTGCCAAGGCGAGGGTCGCGAGTTCAAATCTCGTCTCCCGCTCCATTCCGCCCTCCGGCGCCAGCCGGGTTGGCTACGGCAGGAATGGATTGTAAGAACCCCCTCAAAAACGGCCTTGCCAGGGCGCGGTACCCAAGTGGTAAGGGAGAGGTCTGCAAAACCTTTATGCGTCGGTTCGATCCCGACCCGCGCCTCCAATCCTTTCAATAACTTAGAGGCTTTCCCCAATCCGCTCAAATAGTGGACTGTAGGGACTTTTGTGGGGATCCTTTGCATCCTACTGCTCCCGATTGTGCAGTCTGTATGGAGGTTTTTCCTAAGCGCCTGGAATTTTCTATTACGGTACATATCCAAGCCTTGAAAACAAAGATTTTAGCGGCCAAAAGTCTGCTCTGGGTACACATCTGATTACACATTGCGAAAATTGACTTTTGGCGCGCGTTTTGGGGCCATTTTCGGCAGTGGGGAGCATCCAGAGTGCTCACTGGTCCTTCCCCATCCTAAGCAGGTACGGGTGACGCGCCACCCTCCACCCCATCTAGCGCCAAAGTTTCTAGGTGTGATTTCCGCTTCCGTCGAATTTAGATTGCTTCCCGCATTAAACTGCTCAAAGTGAACGACATGGACGGAGGGGAGATTCAGAAATTACGGAAATGGTCATTCGAGCCAAAGCAGAAAAAGCCGCTTCCAAGGCATTTCGCGGACTTGCTTATTAAAGAATAAGCCGTTATTTTTTCATTGTGGCAATCGTTATGAAAGGATACTTGCTTTCCCCACTATGCCTGTCCATCGTCTTGCCGGAGAATACACGACCTCCACGACTGCCGGAGAGACTGTACGGGCATTCGTCCCGGCTCCGCTGCCGCCCGATCCGCCGCTTGAACTGGATGCACACTATCCGCTCATGGACCGGGCAAATCAAGCCCTTGGCCGCCTGGATGGGCTTTCCACACTCCTGCCGGATACGGAATTCTTTTTGTATCTCTACGTTCGCAAAGAGGCGGTATTGTCTTCGCAAATTGAGGGCACACAATCTTCGCTCTCCGATCTGCTCTTGTATGAGAACGAGGGAACACCGGGTGCGCCGATAGATGACGTGCGGGAGGTCTCCAACTACGTCGCCGCCATGCAGCACGGCCTGGAGCGTCTACGCGGCGGCTTCCCGCTCTCGTTGCGGCTGATACGGGAGATTCACGGCATCCTCCTTCGAGGTGGACGCGGTGCAGACCGCACACCGGGGGACTTTCGCCGCTCTCAAAATTGGATTGGTGGCACACGTCCCGGCAACGCGGTTTTCGTCCCTCCGCCGCCAGAGCGTCTGATGGAATGCCTGGATAGTCTTGAGAAGTTTCTCCACGATGAAAACCAAAAACTGCCCTTGCTGGTGCAACTCGGCTTAATCCACGTCCAGTTTGAAACGATCCATCCTTTCCTTGACGGCAATGGAAGGCTTGGACGTTTGCTGATTACGCTCTTGCTGTGCGCTCGCGGTGCTCTGCATGAGCCGCTTCTTTACCTCAGCCTGTATTTCAAAACTCACCGCAGTCTCTACTACGATCTGTTGCAACGGGTCCGCACACAGGGAGTATGGGAAGAGTGGCTGGAGTTTTTCCTTGAGGGGGCCGAAACAACGGCGAAGCAGGCCGCCGATACCGCCGTGGAGTTGATCCGCCTCTTCGAAGCCGACCGAAAGCGCATTCAGTCCCTCGGAAGGTCCGCTCTATCGACGTTGCGAGTGCATGAGTACATGCAGAAGAAACCGCTTATCAATATCGGCATTGCCGCTCGTGCCCTCAGTCTCTCAATCCCCACAGTGAACAGCGCCTTGAAGCGACTGGAAGAGCTTGGCATAGCCAGAGAGACTACGGGTAGGGAACGAGACCGCATGTTTGCATACAGCAAATATCTGGAAATCGTGAGCGCCGGAACGGAGCCGATTCAAGCCTCCCGACTGTGAGACTTGAGCCGCTTAGAACCGTTGCCAAAATTGCAGATCTTTTCAACAATTGAGAAGCAATTCGCACCAGCGTCGAGAGATGACTGTAGATGTTTGCGTCCAAGGGGGCTGCGCCGCGGTGCGCTCATCAGGACTACTCTTCGTTGGCGATGATTCGTCCAGCGATGGACGATTGCGGCGTTGTGGGCGACAAATTCGATCGAGTGTGAACGGTGCACGATTCGCACAGGCACCGCTTGAAACGAATTGTTTACAACAATCACTATGTCGATATACTGTTGCGGTCTCCGGCCCGGAGATTTTTGCGCCGGTTACTCCTCAGGTAGGATTTTCGTTTCGACATTGCCTTGCGGAGGACCGCTCGCCCTCCGTTTCCGCAAGGTTCGGTTCATGCGCAGCTTTTTCTGATCGATGGCCAACTGATCGCTGCTGCCTCTTGCCGCGCGATTCTCAGAGTCGTGTGCGGCAGAAGTACCCGAAATAGACCTGTCGCGAAAACTTACACGAGTATTTGCAGGCTGACAGTTCTGTCAGCTACTCAACTCTCGCACCCAATGTCTTTGGAGGAATCGCAATATGACTAACGACGGAGGAATCGCAATATGACTAACGACGCAGCTGCCCCGCTGGGCCCTCTCCTGAGCGCCGACCGCATTTTCGTCACCGCTGCGGACAACAACAAGATCTCTTACCAGCTCGAGATTTTTCCCGACGCCAATAACTCGGTCCTGAAAGCGAACGGCCTGGCTCAACAGTATTACTTTATGCCGCAGCGGATTTACCTGGCGAAGAAGCAGGATTCGCCGGCTGACTTTGACTTCGGCATGACGGTCTTTAAAGGCCTGTTGACGCCCGAAGATACGGTCGGAATCAACCCCGGCCAGACGACCGGAGGAGGCGACGTGGAGGCAGGTGGGGGCTTTTGCACCTTCTCGACGACGTTTGCCATTCCACCGGAAGTCATTCAGAGTGCTACGAATTCGCTGAAAAGCCAGACATTCGACCAGCCCATACCGTCCGGACTGCTCTCCTACATGCCGCAGCCTGGCGCGAACGACCCGACCCCGATTCTCGGTATTGTCCCTATCCTTGGCAACTCCGTCTCGATTGCGATTCCTCAATTTGCCCCCGGCGGCAGCCCGGCGGCGCCCCTCTGGGCGCAGGCTCAGTGCGCGCAGAAGGGCAGTATCGAAGCGACCGGAATCAGCAGCTTCCTGGTGAGTTGTAATGAGCTTGCCGCGGGCGCGATTGCGGGGTCGTTGAAGGGCGGCGTGTCGCCTTTCACGGTAAATTACGCGCTGACCGAACAGTTCTATCTTCCTACCTGTGAAATCGATGTCGATATCGACATGGATAAAACGTTCAGTTCCTTCTCCGCGGCTGTTTCTGTCAGCGGCTTTTTCTCCAGCGCATCGTTCCAGGCGGCGTGGTCAAATTGTGTGACGAGTGGCGCCATCACGACCGTCATGAAGATTGATGAGGCCGCGATTCCTGACGACCTCAAGACGATCATCATGCAGCAGTGCCAGCAGATGCAGACAAATGCCATCAACTGGGTGAAGGATGCCATTTTCAGCTGGAATCCCACGGATGGCGGGGATGCGTCGGCGCAACAGAGCTTGTTCGGAAGCTTCTTCGGCGGCGCATCGGTTTCGATGAAATCTGACTATCAGCAGCATTCAATTCACGTTCAACAGACGCTTACGCTCGACACATCGGTAGCGATGAGCGATACGAAGGCGGGCGACCTCAGCGATCTTGAGCCTGCGATCAAAGCGGACTGGACGAAGTATCTCGTAATTGTCGACATCGGGCAGTTCTTCCAGAAAGTGCAGGTTGCTGCTACCAACGCAATCAACTGGAGCGAGACGCTGCCGGACGGCACCAAGCTTTCCGACCCGATTATGTCGGCCATGGTGGAGGTCAGCTACCCCAACTATGACCAGCCTCTTGGCGATCAAAACACTGTAAACCTGCAGACGCTGGGCCAGGGCTTCCATTACATCACCGGTCAAGCTACCGGACAGAGCGGGCTGGCGCAGTGGACCTCTAACAACCCAGTGGATATCATCAACATTTCTTTCCTGCGGCTGGACACGACGATTGCGCAGTGGCCCTCGGACCAGGTCAAAGTAACCAAAACTTTGATCTTCGACGGGAATGACCCACGCGTCGATCTTACGAACAATCAGACCCAGGTTGTTCTGGATACGACCGACAACAACCATACCCCGGTGATCGATCTGAACGCGGTTGGATATGTTTTCGTGCGTTTCGGTTGCAGGCCTCTTCCCGCAAACGTGACCCTCGTCGTCAATACCACCCTTGGCCCGCGCAACGACAGTATCACCATTACGAACACGAACCAGAAAAGCTCGATATTGGAGATCTTTTCTGATAAGTACGTGGGGCAGACCTCGTTGCAATACACAGTGCAGGTGACTGTGCAGGGCCCCAACTTCACTGACAATCCGATTGTGTACCAGTCGGCTGCGCCGATCACTGTACCTCTGCCGCCGAGCCGGGTTAAGTATCAGCCGCTTTTGAGTCTGCAATTGCCTGACGCACCAGCTAACCAGGTGGCCGCGATCAACGCCTACATCCTCAAATATCAGCAGATGATGATGTCCAACCCCGTCGCCTAGGAGCAGAACAATGGCAATCGGCGAGACCACGGTGCAGCCAGGGCTTTTGCAAATGCAACATCTCGGCGGTCAGGGTCTGCAAATATCGACCCTGCCCCCCTTCTTGCCGGTCAATCCAGACCAGAATCTGCCCTTGGAGTCGAGCCGGTCGGGGAACGTCTTCCATGACCGTTTCAATCCGCAGCTCAGCTGGTATCTTCCGGGCTATCAGTTGGCCGCGGATATCGATGCCGGCTTCTCCTTCGCAGCCGGGGGAGAAGGCATCGATTCCAGCGGCAATCCCTATTACCAGGCGACGATAACGCTCACGGTCGACAAGGTTGAGCCGCCTGACGTGACTGCCTACAGGGCGGCAAACCCGTCGCTGACTCTTCAGGAGATTCCTTTAACAGGGCTAACGGTCACCCTGACCACGACTGCGAATGATCCGCAGAGCGGCCAGGTGCAGCAGAGTGTCTTTACGGCTGCGGTTGCACCAGACGCGAATGGAAATCTCGTCTTAAGCTTCAACACGCTGCTCGGCGCGCAGGTGCTTGTCGCCTACAACAATCTTCAAACCGGCGGGGCAACCGTGTCGGTGTCGGCGCAATTCGAGGTGTGGCGTGTGCTCCGGTTCTTCCGTCCAATTATCGGCAGACCGCCGATCATCTTCAGACCTCCGATCGCCGGACCGCCGATTACAGTGCAACCACCAGTCATCGTGAGACCACCAGTTATAGTGAGACCACCAGTTATCGTGAGACCACCTATCGGCGGCGGTCCGCGCCCGTTGCCGAATGTCATGTTTGCACCGATCGGGCAACCTATAGGAGTTCCGCCAATCGGACCCGAGCCGCCCGACCCTGAGCCCATTTATCAAATGGTGAGTGATCCATTCTCACTGACATTCGATCTCGCGCAAAAATATACGGCGCCGGGTTACGCGAGAAGCTTCACGATCACCGACTCGAATGGCGTTCGGCCGATCATCAGCATCAATGACCTCAAGAATTTCGATACCACGCAGTCGGAGTTCAGTGAATTTACTGCGCTGGGAGATGTCTCGGGCCAGTATTCCTCTTTCAGCCGCCTCTACATCGGCGCGCTCAGCCGCACGATCGTTGCGATACCCGCGACGTATGGCATCGTGCGCAGCAAGGATGGCACCGCCGCGCAGTGCCAGGCGCTGCTCGACAGTACTGCTGGAGGAAGCGGCGCCGCGAAGTTTCAATTCGCTTTCGTACTGGGTCCAATCGTCAGCCAGTTCGATCTCTTCGCACTACAAGCTGCGCTAGCGAGCAATCCTCAATCCCAGGGTTTCACGCTGGTTTTGCCGCAACGACTCGACCCATCGCAACAAGCGACACTTTCGACACCGTTTCAATCGTACGTCACATACACGGCTGGGCTGGCGTCGCAGACTTTCGAACTCGCGGTCGACATCTTAGATGGCAGCGTGACAGGTTCCGCAGTCGCGAATGCCAACCTATTACTCAAGCAGTTATCTGCGACAGTGGAACCGTTCCTATCGGGCAATTTCGGTATTGCTCTCGACGACGCCTATCCACACCCGGTGATGGCCAACGTTGTCGTGAATTTCAGCCAGACGAGCGGCAGCGACGAAATCTCCTACAGCGTGGCGGCCGACGGCAGCGCGATTCAATTGATCAATGTTTCGCCGCTTGATCTTGAGGTCTCGCGTTACGCAATCATCAACGGCACAAGTGCTCCACCCGAAAATTTGAATCAGACGATCCTGTCTCAACAGACGCTGGCGCTGAGCGACAAGGCATCATCGCCGGCGGTTTCGCTGCTCGTGGATCGCACCCTCGTATTGGAAAACCCGTTCACCAAAGATGCGCTCCAGCGCTACGTTGCTTTCATCACCCAGGACGTGCAAAACGTTAATTATCAGCTTGGCGTGGTGGCCAATGGTGTGAATTTTGCTGCTATGGGGATTGCAGAGATCGACGTGGTAATCACGATTCCTTCACTGCCGCAAGTCAGCGTTCCCAACTCATCGCTGACTCCATTGAATCTCGCGTCCAACGCGATCATCTCTTTGCCGATACAGAACGCAATTAGCTCCCTGCCGGGAGTTATCTCCTTCACCGTCAAGTCCACGGTTGCGGCCCAGGCCAATGTGAACTTTACGGCCAGCAATGACTTTGCCGATCAGCCAGTCTACGTGCTCGAGGCGTCCAGTATTCCGCCCTTCGTCACAAGTGCTCCTCAGCAGTGATCCTGCTGTGGCGATATGCTCCTGGCTCCTCGCGGACGCGGCGTGCTTCAATAAGCCATGAGTTACTTTGTCGAAAATCACCAGTCTCAATCGACATTCAAAGCTGGAGTTGCGGCACACCGAGGGTATCTCATCATTCATTCGAAGCTGTAACTCGATCCTATGAGCCTTCAGACTGCAGACTCGCAAGGACACAGCACTTCGCAACCTGCTGACGAGGCAGCGCTGCTTATAACCTGTCTGCGCGGTCTTCCCTTCGATGTGCCCCACGATACAGATTGGAGGGAACTGCTGTGCCTCGCGGAGGAGAATGGAGTGCTTCTGCTTCTCCACCAGGAGCTGCTTGGAAAGGGAGTTGAGATGCCAGCCGGATTCACGGCTGGCGCCCAGGAACGCAGGAACCATTCGGAGAAGGTTGCCGCCGAGTTAGAGCGGCATCTGCAGCAATTTGCTGAGCACGGAATCGAAGTTATACCGCTGAAAGGCCCCGTGTTGGCCTCCGCGCTCTATGGCGATGCGGCCTTGCGATCCTGCAACGATCTCGATCTTCTCGTACGCCCCGACGAATACGATCGCGCCAGGACGTTGTTGTTGGACTGCGGCCTCATTGCACGCGATGCTGATGACTACCATTGCCGGTATCTTGGCGGAGTGGTTCCTGTAGAGCTGCATTTCAGTATCGCCAAGCCCATGTACTTTCCTTTCAATCTGGAGGGCATCTGGAGCCGTTCCCGCACAGGGTACTTTCGCGGGCAGCCAATACGCACAATGTCGGACGAAGACATGATCCTCTATTTGTGTTCCCATGGCCTGAAGCATGGTTTTTCAAGGCTTGTCTGGATACTGGATGTTGCGATGGCGTTGCGGGGGCTGCGAGATTGCAGCTATGAGGAGTTAACGCGGACGGCGCGCAAACAAGACCAGGAGCCATGGCTCCTGATTGGTTGTGAAGTTATTCGAACGATGTTTCCCCAGCACTTGCCGCCAGCGATGGCCGCTGTAATCGCTGCATCGCCCGCTGCGGCCAAGAGAGCGCGCAACGCTGCTGCAAGGCTTTTCGCTGAAGATCCGAAAGATGTCGTGAACGATTATCGAGGTCTTTATCTGCAGGCCTCGCCAAACCTGTTTAAGCGTTTGCGCTACCGATTGAGATATCTCGCGCCTACAACTGAAGACTGCAAATGGGCGGAGAGTCACAGTATCAATCGCAGATTCATGATTGTTCTGAGGCCTGTTCGACTGCTGCAAAAGTACGGCGCATCGATAGTATGGCGAGTTCTGTTTCCTCCGAAGACATAGTCTCCGCAAACCGATCCAGGGAATGATGCTCGCGCGACTCATCAACAGAACAAAAAAGCACGGAAGCCGCTTCGGGGGTGAAGCGGTTGTTTTTCAAGCGCTACGGCTTGCTGTGAAGGGCTTGCGCCTTCGATGCAAACAGCAGCAGAGGGGCCGCAACGATTGCATATTTGCCGTATCGCTCGATCAGTTCACGGCGATTCGGAGTCTCCGGCCGATTGGAAAGATCGGGTGAAGAAACCGGTGTACCATCCCCGTCGTGCTGACAGTTCATTTCCTCATTTGTCTCATTCATATCTGGCCCTATCTCCTTCAAGGCAAAATGAAACGTACTGCATCCGGTGTCTCGGCTCGCCCATCAGGGAGCGATCACGTTGGCGGACACGCTGGATGCATAACCGCTCGCGCCATCCGCAGTATAGGTGGCATTTAGCGTATCGCCGGGAGTCATGGAAAGTCCAGTGTAGGGAACTGAAATCTGCGTTCCGCTCAGCAGCACTCCCGTGTTGTTACTGAAGCAATTGGACACGACGATATCTGGCGTTCCGTCGAGATCGAGATCTCCCACAGCGGCCGAGTACGGCTTGGTGCCCACGGTAAATGGACCGACAAGCGAGTAGCTTCCACCGCCTGACCCGAGCAACAGATCCACCGTGCCGTCCGTGTAGTTGGAGACCACGAGATCCTGGATGCCGTCTCCGTTCATGTCAGTGAAACTGAGATCGTCCGGTCCTTTGCCGACGTTAACGATCGTCTGAGCTCCGAATGTACCGTCTCCGTTGCTCTTGAAGACGCTCACAGTGTTGTCTTTGTAGTTGGCCACGGCCAGTTGCAGGGCGCTTCCGGCGCCTTCAATGGCCAGCGCCTGCGGACCCGAACCAGCGCCGCTGCCCACACTATGCACGGTTGGGGTGAAGGTACCATTCTCGTTGTTCAGGAGGGTAGTGACCGTTCCGTCCCGGTAATTTGCTATGGCCAGGTCGGAATAGCCGTCACCGTTGAAATCGCCTGCACGAATAGCCTCCGGCTCGCGCCCCACGTTGATAGGCGTCCCTGACAAGATAAGCGCGCCGCTGCCGTTTCCGAGCAGAATGCTGACCGTGTTGTCTGACGTGTCGGCGACGGCGACATCAAGTTTGCCGTCGTGGTTGAAATCGCCGGTCGTAAACGACGTGGGTGTATTCGTGCCGGTGCCCACGGTGTAAAACATCGGCGTCCCGAAGGTGCCGTTGCCGTTGCCCAGCAGCACCGCGATTTGGTTGACATTGAAGCTGCCTACGATCAGATCCAGCGTCCCGTCGCCGCGCAGGCTCACGAGGTGGCACTCGGCCGGTCCGAAGCCCGCGGCGATAAGAATTGTCGTCGCCGGCCGGAAGGTTCCGTCGCCGTTACCCAACTGCACGCTCACCGAATCGGTGGAGTAGAGCGATGTAACAAGATCCAGATTTCCGTCGCCGTTGATGTCCCCCAGCGTCGTCCAGTCCGGAAGCGTATTTGTGCCCGTGCTGGTGGTCACCTGCGGCAGCAGGGAAGTGGTGGCAGTGGAAGTATTGAGCGTGACCGGGCCAGCAACCGGGTTGCTCGAAGTCGCGTCTGTGAAGGCAAGCTGACCGCTCGGTGCGGTAAATCCAAAGCCGAAGACGTCGATCGTGGCCGTGCTGGAGGTTATCGCCGCAATCGTCGTCTGGGACTTGCCGACGACAGTCAGAGATACCGAAGTTGTGGCCGCTGCATAGTTAACGTCGCCGTTGTAGGTGAGATGCAGAGTGTGGCCGCCGGCGGTGATGCTCGCTGGAATGGTTATGCTAGCGGTGCCGCTGCTCAGCGTGACGCTGGCGGGTGTCCCGCTGTCAAAGGCATAACTCACTGTGCCCGTCGGTGTTGCCCCCGTTCCCATCCCGTTCACCGTTACCTGGACTGTTCCGCCTGTTCCGTGGACAGGTTTGGTGGGAGTGACGATGTCGCTGATGGATACGGTATTCTGTGAAACCGTTATCGTGGCGGTCGTACTGTTCGCCTGAAAATTCGTAGTGCCCGCGAAGCTGACATTGAGTGTGTGACCGCCCGGGCTGATCAGATTAAACGGTCCGGTCAACTGATAGTCGTTGTTGGATATCAGCGTCAGTCCGAACGAACTGCCTCCCAGCGTCGACGAGCCGTCCACCTGCACGGTGAAGTTAGATGTCGTTATCCCGGTTGCATTGCTTGGGCTGAGTTGCACAGTCATGGAAACTGGTGCTCCGTAGTTATAGGCAGGGCTGGCGGGCGAGATGGCCAGCGACGTCGGGGCGGCCGTTACCGTAATGTTCTGGGAAAGTGTCTGATTGTCGAATGTTACAGAGACAGACCCGCCAGTTTCAGCAGCGGTCGGCGTAAGGGTCGCCGATCCGACGCCCGCGCTGTTAAACGTGCCCGAGGTGAGCGCAGGACTTGAGGTCAACCCACTCAGCGAAAACGTATAAGGATAATTGGTGGCTACCGCCGGAAAGGCACCGGTAATTGCCTGATTGTTGGAGTCCTGATTGAGGGTGATCGAGAGCGTGCTGCCGCTGCCGAGAGTTACGGTAGTTGGGCTGGCGCTGAAGCCGAGTTTGGCGAACGGCGCTACGGTCATCGTCCCGCCGGAACCATACAATTTTGCCTGCTGGCAGCTTGCCGACGGACCGGCATTGCATCCCCACCAGTTCTCTGTTGCGGTCGCTGTTCCTGCAGCGCTGGTCCCCGGAACGCCAACTGCCAATCCGCTGCTGGCATTCGAGTCTCCAGAAGTGTTTCCGAAGAAGCGGCTCAGGCTGACAGTCAGGGAGTTGCCGGCCGCGGTGGTTTCGGGCCCCTCGAGGACCCCGCCGCCAGCCGTGGCCGCCGAGTTGCTCACAAAATTCGTACTGGTAATGGTCGTGCCTGCCTCGGGAGAGGCTATTTCGGTGAATACACCGCCGCCCCAATACTGATCGCCCGCCGAGGACACAACCTTGGCGAAGTTGCCGCTCACCACCGAGGTGTTGAGCAGGATCCCCGATGTGGTATTGATGCCGCCGCCGTCTCCGTCCGCTGTATTTGAGCTGATCGTAACGCCGGTCAGGGTTGCTTGCGGCGTACCTGAGCCTGAGGGCCGGGCGTTGAGAAATATCGCTCCGCCTTCGCCGAGATCGGATCCGCCGCCCGGGTCGTTTGTGTTGACGGTGATCGAGGCCAGATTTCCCGAAAAGGTAGTGTTCGTTACAGACAGACCGGCACGTCCTCCCGACTGATCTACTGAAAACGGGTTGCCGTCTCCCCCCGCCATGAACACGCCGCCGCCCTGCTCCGAGGTCGAGCTATTCGAGATGACGTCGTTGCTAAGTATGAGCGTTCCGGAGCCGCCTCCATTCGCGTTCCATCCCCAGATGGCTCCGCCCGCTCCCCAGAGAATGGAGCATCCCGTGATGGTGGAGTTGCCGACTGTCAGATTCCCAGCGCCATTGGCGACCCAATTGATGCAGCCGCCAACGTTGTTGAAATTGCCGGTAAAACTATCTGCGGGATTGTTCTTGTTCTTGCCATTTTGAATTGTCAGGTTCGTGAGGGTCGTATTGAAAGTGACGAAGTCGCCATTGGTATCGCCGAGCGAAGTGTAATACCCGAACGGGCCTGGATTGATCGTGAAGACGGTGTCGTTGTTTTTGCCGTCGATGATCACCCCGGTCGGGGCTCCCATAATGGTTACCGGTCCCAGAATCTCCAGGTGAGTCACGGCGTTCGCATTGCTGTCAAACGTCCCGGCCTGCCACGTCAGCGAATAAGTGCCTGCCGGCACCATAATGGTGTCCGAACTGCTCCCGCTGATATTGTCCGCCGCATCCTTGTTCACGAACGCAATCGCGTCGCGGAGGGTGCATGTCTCAAGCCCTCCCGACGAACAGCGTACGCTGTCGCTGGCGTCCGTCGTCGTTCCGGTGTTGTCTGCCGTGGTGTTCACAAAGAAAGTGTTCCCCGTACTCGGAACGGTGATTTCAGGAGACGGGTCTGTATCTCTGAGAATCACCAGACCGGGCCTCCCATCCGCGCTTACCCGCATCGAGAGCGCCCCAACAACATTACCCGAAGCCAGGCTGCTGACCGCGAGACGGCCTGGATGGCTAGGAGCGCCGGCGGCGATATCGGCCTGTGCAGGCGCAAACCCCGATGCGTTTGTCGAACCGAAGCTGTGGCTGATCACCGTCCGCTGCTGCTGCGAACCGTTGAGCACCACCAGATCGTCGCCTCCGCTGCCGCTCATGCGCGAGCGCAGCAAGACCGGCGAAGTCGAGCCCAGAGGACGCAAGGCCGGTGCCGACTGGCGTTCTACGACAACCCATGGCGCATTTCCGGTGCCGCCTGTCTCCTGCGTCGTCGCCGAGGTACTGTGTTGCCGCTGCTGCGCGTTACGACGCATCTGTGCGAACTCCTGAGCGGTATAGGGCCTCTGATCGAAGCCCTGATGCGCGAGGAAGAGCGCTTCGCCGCTCGATGTCAGCACAGAAAGCTGAACTCCGGAATGGCGGTCGAAGAGGAAGTCGCCGGCAGCAACCGATTCAACGCCGCTGACCGGCAGCCTTTCAAAACGCCCTCCGCCGCTGATGGCGTTCTGGCCATGCAGTACAAGCAATTGACCGCCGGCCACAATCGCGGTGTCCGGAATGAAATCCGCGTCGAGGTTTTCTACCGCAAACATCGACGGAGCGGCAGGCAGTACATACGTTGCCTTTATAGACAATCCGCCCGCACCATCACTCAGAATCGCCAGTCTGGCCCCACGGCTCGATTCGTAGCCGACGACCAGCGCCTCGCCCGGCAGTGGCGGGCCTGGCCGGTAAGCTGTCAAAGCAGTGATGCTTCCAGGTACTGGGATTGAAGCGACCTGTGGCAGAAAGGTTCCCTTGCCCGTGCCAAACCTTACGTGAATCAGGCTGCTCCCTTTGGACGCATACACCAGGTCCAGGTGTCCATCACCATTCACGTCAGCGGAGATCATCAGGCTGGGCGCCGTCTGAAGCGGGATCGGTTTCGATCGCTGCAGGAAGGCATCGACATATTCGTGCCGGCCGGCAGCCAGCCAGCTGGCCTGCGTTCGCGGCGCGATTGCATCGAGGTTGCCCCGCACCAGCGCGATTGAGCCGCCCGTTTCCAGCCCGTAGCCGATGGCGAGATCGGGCACACCGTCTTCGTCGAAGTCGCCGGAGACCATCGTCAGTGGACGCGGCTGCTCCCCGGAGAACTGCAGGCGCAGAGAATGGCTGGTCTCGGAGGGCCGCGGCGAGATGATCCGTTGTTGTGCGAGTGCCCGATCCTGCCCTATCGAGACGAATGCCAAAACTGAGAGCAACGTCAAAGAAACAGGTGTGAGCAGAGGGTGATGAATCAGATACGACTTGCGCATTGCCTGGCCTCCAGATCCTCACGGAAGTCCACCGGTGCGGAGACGATCTATATCGTCGATTCCAGACGGCCGGAATAGAAAGACAACCGAAGCGAGTTAGCTAGGAGAACAATTCTTAACGCGCAGTCCTTTCCTCTATAGCTCGGAAAGGTACCTGCAGTTAACAAGGTGACTTAGTCGAACCGAGCAAGTCTCCCATACGCGATGGACATTGTCAAAGCAATTTGTTTACCGGTATTCCTCCATTAGTTCTCGACAGCCATAAGCTCTCAGCAAAAAAATCGCACATGCACGCAAATCGAGCGTAGGCTTTATTCTGCATGGAGGCTCATCCCTATGAGTCCAACCCGCCGCTTATTTCTACAGGGTGTTGCAGCCTTTGCTTTCGCCACGGGCCTTCCGCTCACCTCGTTATCGCAGGAACAACGGAACAATCAAAGCACGACATTCGACCCGGAAAACCTGGCCATTTTCTCTGGAGTCTCTCCTCGTACATTTGAACAGTGGATTGGATCGCGCTTCCGCGTGAACCTCAATGACCAGGCTCGCGGCGCATTAGTGCTTGTTTCGGTGCAAGAATTCAAAAAGCAAAAACTCCCGGCGCAAAGGAGCAGAGCTGTCGTATCTGCAACGGGTTTAACCTTCACACCTTCCAAAGTACCCGATGTCCTCAGCTTCTCCCTGCAGTTCCAGAGAGCGGGATCTCCCTTGCCTCAGAACACATACACGTTGGATCACGATTGGCTTGGGCGGTTTCCTCTTTTTCTCGTTCCTTACGGTCTAACCGGACCAGCCTCGACCTGTACAGCTGTGTTTTCGCTGCTGAATCAGCCCACAACCGTTCAATGAAAAGAGTCAAATGAAGCGCGAAAAAGCGGCTTCGTAACGCATACCGGTGTCATCCGGTCCGTTAGGCACAAGAAACAGCTCACACTCTCCCATTTGCGGATGCATAAGCTTATATGACCCTTGCGGTAGCCACGGAGAAGCTATCCCTCTGAACTGCAGAGAAAACTGCTCCAATTGAGCATTCGAACAGTCAAGAGCATCAATCAATTCAAGTTCATAGTCGTCAAGTTGAATAACTCGAAAGCGACTATGAACATGCGGAACGAAATCCTGGAAGGTAAGCTTGTCCGCCACTCAAACCCTCTCCTGGGCCCGCGCAGAAACCCAATTCATCTGAACGTACATCTGGTCTGTGCCGGACTCCACAATCCCCAGCCGCCGATAGAGCCGGATTGCTGCATTTCCTTGCAGCACCTGCAGGCTCAGAGAACGGCCCTGTAACTCACACTCCTGCAACAGCCTGCGAATGAGCATACTGCCGATGCCGCGGTTTCTATGTTCTTCAAGCAGCGCAATATCGATTAGATGCCGCGCACCGTGTTCTTCACCCACCAGAATTCTTCCGGCCGGCAAGCCTTCAAGGCAGACGATGCGGTCGACGGCGCCAGGGAAGCTCGCGCGATATGAGCGGCTCTGCGCCTCGAACTGCATCCGCAGAAACCACTCCTGCTGCGCCACGGGCCAGCCCCACGCATCTACCTCCTGCCGGCGAGTATCAAAGTACAGCCGGCTAAGAAACGGCATATCTTCCCGCGTCGCATTCCTCAGCGTGATTTGATCGTCGATCATGCCCGCCAATCATGCCCTAGGAACGCGCCGGGTAGATTCCATTCATCGCAATGATGAAATTCAACGTGAGATAGGGCGGCAGATTGTTGTGTGGCTGGTTGCCGCCCGTCAGGCCCACCGCCTGCGCACTCATCAAGGCGGAGTTAGGTGGCGGGGCCGCCCCGTAAGTGGGCGGTTTTCCACGGCCTCCGCTGCCGAAGGTTTTTGTAGGGTCGGGACTTATGGCATTGCCGGCCACTCCGGCATGGGCGGTATGAGCATGAGAAGGCAGCTGCGTTGAGAGCAGGGTGACACTAGCTTCGCCCCCGAGTTCGCCCATTATTCGTGGAGTCAGCCCTGCTGCGTTCCCCTGATTCATAGGAGCGCAGCCCTGCAGATTGGGCAGTCCGAAATTGCTTCTGCCATCTCCGCCAAACTGCGTGCCAAGCAGCGAGAAGAGCGCTGTATATTGCGCGATCGGCAGCAGTTGTCCGTTGCACAATGCCCAACCGACAGGAGCAAAATTGAACGGTACGATTCGGATTTCCCCCAAATATTGATCGGACATAGACCAGATCCTTTCCCATCAGCTCCGTAACTTTGCTTCGCGACTAGTTTCGTGACGGATAAATGCCGACAAGTGCAATGACAAAATTCAACGCCAGATACGGCGCCATATTGTTGTGCGGCTGGCTGCCGCCATTGTTGCCGAGAGTGCTCGGTATCAGCGTCGTATTCGGCGTGGGAGCATATAAATTCTGTGAGGCCACCGCCCAGGTATTGTTGGTCGCCACGTCTGACGTGGCATTGCCCGAAACCCCCTGCGCCTGATGGAGATGGTTCGGCATCTCCTGAGTGATCAGGGTATGCGCCGACTCGCCTCCAGCCTGCCCGATGACGTAATTCGGTCCCTGGTGAACCGGCATCCTTGCCTGCAGGTTTGGAAGCTTGAAGTTGGTGATGCCATCTCCGCCGTAATATGTTCCGATTAACGAAAACAGAGCCTGGTACTGATTGATCGGAAGAGTCTGCCCATTGCAAAAAGCCCAGCCCTTGGGTGGGTAGTTAAAGCTCACGATCCTGATTTCCGAGAGATATTGTTGACTCATATGACGCCTCCGTTTTGTCCGTGCTGTTTATGGCAAAAACAGAATTACTGGATTCGAAGCCGTCAATTTCAATCCCTCTTGCCCCACGAAAAGGCCGGCTTCATCAGATTCACCAAAGTCATCGCTTCTCTGTTTCTGCTCTAGTTCTGGCTGGGGTAGATACCGTAAAGAGAAATGATGAAGTTAATCACCTGGTAAGGCGGCACGTTGTCATGAGGCTGGCTGCCACCGGTCGGAAGCGTGGTGGTTGTACTCATCGCCAGTGTCGGCGCATCAGTGGAATACAGATCCAGCGAAGACGCAGCCCAGACTCCGCCTGCAGGGCTCGGTTGGTTGCCGGTTGTGTTGCTTGCCGCTAAAACGTGACTATGAACGGGAAGTTGCGAGGTAATAAGCGTCACCTGCTCGCTGCCCGCAAGCTGCCCGATTACCATGGTGTCGCCCATGGCGTCGGAGCCCTGATGGAACGGGATCCGGCATTGCAGGTTGGGGAGGTCAAAAGTGCTCACTCCATCCCCGCCATAGGTTGTCCCGATAAGGTTAAACAGCGTGGCGTTGTCGGCGATCGACATTACCTGGCCGTTACAAAACGCCCAGCCCTGTGGAGCAAAGTTGAATCCAACCATTCGTATTTCACCAACATACGGACTACCCATTTCTAACCCTCCATGTCGGACGGACCAGCAGACCTAAATCTGCCTTGATGCGGAAATAGCTGCAGTCAAACACTCGATAACTTAGCGATAAGTCAGATAAGATGCCAGATTTTGAGAAGCACAAAGATTTCTTAGCGACAACCCCCCACGCCTTAAAATTGATGGACGGAACTATAAAGCAAATTCATTCAAACCAGCAAACAAATTGTTTTTTAATTTTTGGGTGATTGTTTTTGCCCGTTAGATAGATTGGCGGGGTTTTCCAACCTTCGTCATCTTTGCGCATATCCTAAATCTGCACAGGATACGCTCCTGCGCTAGGCCGCGGTCGCTTTTTAGCCCACTGGTGCGCGCTTTGAACAACTCCGTCGATACCGAATGCAATCTGGAGCGCATCGCCACCACTCGCCCTGAGCAATGGCTGTACCTCGTCGGCGAGGGAGGCATCGTCTATTCGGAAACCAGGAATCGCTTCGCCGGCCTGGATGCCCTCGGAGTTTCCGCATATCGCGCCTTCGACGCCGACGCCAGTGTGGATGACCTGAGGCAGGTCAGTTCCTCGGCCTCGAGCGTCGGACTGGAAGCCATTCACGATTTATGTCAGGGAATCTTCCCCCCAGAGGAAGCTGCAGCAGATTGGCACGCTCTCGACGCCACAATCTGTGAACCGCGAACGGCAAATATCGAAATTCATGGCATTCCAATATCGCTTCAATATCCCAGCGGACCGCTGCAGGAGCTATGCCGGGACTTCTTTCGTAACTCCGCCCCATCCAACCGACCGGCTTGCTGCCAGTTGTCCGCCCAACAAACCGAAACTGGCTGGGCGATCTACGTGAATGGCCACCGGTTCTTTTCCCTGCAGCGAGAGCATCAGCTAGGACTGGGCCTGATGCACGCCGCGAGATCGATGCTCTATGCCGAAGGCAGGTACGATGTCGCCTTCCACGCCGCAGCGGTAGCTCATGGCGGTTCAGGAATAATGCTTTGCGCTCCCCGCGAAGCAGGGAAGAGCACGCTGGCGGCATATCTGGTCTCTCAGGGCCTGGATCTGCTGACCGATGAGCCAGCCCTGCTCGATCTCGACACGGGCACTCTCGCGTCTCTTGGTGTGCCGCTCAGCCTCAAGCAGGGAAGCTGGTCCGTACTTCGCCGGCAGTGGCCGCAACTGGACAGCGCGCCCATCCACCTGCGTTCCGACGGCGCGAAGATACGTCTGGTGCACCCGTCCGCCGAGCAATATTCAACTCAGCCGCGCCGTCTTGCCCGCATCGTCTTTTCGCAATACAGCCCATCGCCGGCGGCGGAAGTGGAACCAGTTTCGCCTCTCCACACCCTCGGCTATCTCAATCAAGGAGGAATGCTCCTCCATCAACATCTTGGGAGAGCAAAATTAGAAGCGTTTTTGGAATTCATCTGCCGAACCCCAGCCTATAAGCTCAGGTACTCGTCGCTGAAAGATGCGCACCAGATACTTCTTGAGCTCAACTGACCGAGGACAGGCGCCCGGCAACACTTCAGCCGCCTGATCGTTTCTCCGGCGCCGGCGGAACTTTCTTGCCTTCCTTCCGTGCCTTGGAGAGCCCAATGGCGATCGCCTGTTTCGGGTCCGTCACCTTCTTGCCGCTTCCCCCGCTCTTGAGCTCTCCTTTCTTCATCGCCTTCATCTCAGTTTCAACGCTCTTCCCGGCTGCCGGGGAGTACTTTCTGGCCGCCGATTTCTTCGTCGCCATCTTTGCCCTCCTTAAAGCTCAATTACCTGCTGCGATTTAGACCGGATTTGTCCGCATATAAGTTGCTTCGCACTGCGAACTTAGGCGCAATAAGATCGCAGGTCTCGTTCCAAATGAGACACGTCGCCGCTGCGTCGACCAGTGCTTCAGGGCGATCACGGCAATTGGCAGCAGATTATTTGGATTGTGACGGCCTACAGCGTTCGCAGACGCGCGCAGGCATCGTCGAGATCGCTATCCCGTTTGGCAAAGCAGAAGCGCAACAGGTCTTCGCCGTGCCCCTGGCGGAAGAACGCCGACCCGGCCACAGCCGCGACGCCAGTCTGCGCCAGCAACGCGCGCGCCTTCTTGGCGGCGGTCTCGCCTGGCAGTCTGCTCGCATCGGCAAGAATGTAGTACGCCCCAGCCGGAATGTACGGCTTCATGCCGGCATCGTTAAGCGCGGCGACAATCTTTGCCCTCTTTTCGAGGTGATCGGTCGCCAGCTGGGTGTAAAACTCCGGACCGAGCTGCTCGAGTCCCTGCGCCGCTCCATGCTGAAAGGCGGATGGAGCGCAAACATAGGTCAGGTCATGGAAGTAGGCCATCGCCCCCAGCCACTTCGCGTCGGCAAGCACGTAACCGAGCCGCCAGCCAGTCACCGAAAACGTCTTTGAGAAGCCCGAGATGACAATCGTGCGCTCCCTCATCCCCGGAATCGTCGCCGGGGAGATGTGCTCCGCGTCTCCGTAGACGAAATGCTCGTATATCTCATCGGTGAAGACAAACAACCCGTTTTCGATGGCGACAACCGACAGCGCTTCGAGTTCTGCACGGGTGAAGATCTTGCCGCAGGGGTTCGATGGAGTATTGATGATCAGCGCCCTGGTTTTCGGCGTCAATGCCGCCCGCAAAGCATCCATGTCCAGCGTCCAGTCGGCCTCAGGCGTCGCCGGCGGATTCAACGGCACAATCACCGGCTTCATGCGCATCGACTTCAGCGTACTGGCGTGATACCCGTAAAACGGCTCGAAGAGGATAACCTCATCCCCTGGATTGAGCAGCGCCATCGCCGCCGCGTGCAGCCCTGCCGTCGCCCCGCTGGCCACGAGAATCTCCCGGTCCGGATCGACTTCCATGCCGGAAAATCTCTTCACCTTGCCAGCAATCGCCTGCCTGAGCCGGGCAATTCCATCCAGCCGCGTATAGATGTTGTGCCCTGCATGGATGGCCGCAATCGCGCCTTCCAGCACGGCTGCCGGCGGCTCAGTGTCACAGACGCCCTGGGCCAGGTTCACTCCACCGATCCGGTCGCACTCCATGGTCATCGCGCGAATCTCCGATTGCAGCGCGCGCGGCGCAAGATCACTCAGTTTCAATTCCTGTGCGGCAGCGAGGGTCGTCATTGTCAGAGCATCCATAAGTGCGGTACCAATCCTTTGATATTTCTACAGCTATATCACACACCCGACCGTCGTTTACTGGCGGACCGCTGGGGCAAGCAGCATCAAGCTCGACCGAAAAAGGCTAATCAGGTTCGTCGGCGCGATCGATACGCAGTAAAAGGACATCATGCGAAGCCAACTCGATCGGGATTTGGTCATTCAGGGTCACTTCTTTTCCGGTCCAGAGGTCTTTTGCCACAAGGGGGGCATCCTCGTATCGGTCTCTCAGGTGAAGCTTCCTGAGCTTAAGATGAAAGGGATTGCTGGCGTAGCGGTCGCTTCCATTATTGATGACACAAATGGCAAGCGCTCCGTGGGCAAGCCGTTTCGTCCACACCTCGATTTCCCCTTCGGCGTATGCTCGATCACCCTGTTCGCCTAGCGGGTCCTGGTCAATCGCAATGACCTCCCGGTTGGTAAGAATGGCCGCGATGTCGGAAGTCATCAAGGGCAGGTTGTTGCCTGCAATGAGTGGCGCTGCGAGCATGGCCCACAGCGAAAAATGGGAGCGATTCTCGGGGAGGGTCAGCTGGCCGTTGCCGACTTCCAACATGTCCGGGTCGTTCCAGTGTCCTGGTCCGGCATGGGTTCCGAGGCCAGCCTGACTGAAGCCATAGAGGGCAATGTGAAACCAGTCTGGGTAGAGGTCTCTTGTGGTGCGCCAAAGATTGCCACCTACCGACGGGCCCCACTCCCAGACAGAATCGAGTCCGTACTGGCAGAGCGAATAAACGAAGGGCCGGCCGGTGGCTTGAAGCGCCTTGCCCATCTTGTCATAAGCTGCGATCATCAGCTTCATTTGTGCCGGATAGTCGCCGGGAGCCTGAACCTGCATTACTTCTGTGTAGAAGCTGCAGAGATCATATTTCAGATAATCGAATCCCCATTCTGCGTAAGTTTTCGCGTCCTGTTCTTCATGCCCGAGCGAGCCTGGAAGCCCCGAGCAGTCGGTAGGACCCGGCGAGGAGTAGATGCCGATTTTGAGACCTTTAGAGTGGACATAGCTGACCATGCCCTTTATGTCGGGGAATCGCGCATTGGGGTGGATGACTCCCGAGGCATCGCGCGTTCCTTGCCAGCCACTGTCGATGTTCACGTAGGTATATCCGGCGTCCTTCATGCCAGTTGCAACCAACTGATCAGCGGCATCCCGGATCATCTTGTCGCTCACGGTATTCCCGAACGAGTTATAGCCGTTCCACCCCATCGGCGGCGTGCGGGCTGTCGAGTTCGAGGATTGGGAAAACCCGGATGGGACGGACAGAATCAGGCAGGTAAGGATCACAGGCACGTAGCTTGAGCTCATATCTGACCTCGTCTTGACTATACCAGCCGGGAATTTTGGCTCGGCTGGCAATCGGAGCGGGAAGGAAGAACCCAAAGGGCCTTCCAATTGTTACATTCATGTTAAAATCCTCTCTGCGATGTAGTTTCGTATCTGAAATTCGCATTAACTGATTACCCATGAATCTCTATCTGATGCGCCATGCCGATGCTGGCGTTCCACGAGAAAATCCCGTTCTGGACGCGAAACGCGGCCTGGTCAAGGAAGGCAAGCAGCAGTGCATGCTGATGGCCGGCGTTCTGACCGGGCTAAAGGTTCAGATCGACGTGATCATTTCCAGTCCGCTCAAGCGGGCGCGCCAGTCGGCCCAGTTTGTCGCCACGGAGATTGGATTTGAATCCCCAATCCTTACGTCTCCAGCCCTGGCGCCGGACGGTGATTTCGCCTCGCTGCAACAGCTCATTGCCCAGCATTCCAGCCGCGAGGGAGTCCTGGTGGTTGGCCACAATCCCAACCTTCACCAGTTCATCGCACGGTTGATGAGCGGCAATGGAAACGGGAATGGCCACTCCGGTCTGATTGGCACCATTCGCCTGCGCAAGGGCGCCATCGCCCGCATCGATATGGACAAACGGCCTGCACAGCTTCAATGGCTGATCGATCCGCGGCTGGCGCGCATCATCTACGCCAGTGTGACGAAGAGTTCCCGGCCAAAGACCTCGCGGAAGTAGCCAGCCTCTTTACGTAGGGACCAGAGCTCCAGTTCAGCCCCCGTCCGGCCCGGTTCAACCTCCAGCAGCACCCGCTTGGGGTAAACCCGCGCCGCCACGCGCAGCACATCCGATGCCCGATCCTGATTCAGAGCCAGGGCAAGCCGCAGCAGCACCACGCTCTTCTGGACATTCAGATGCTCCTGGGCAGGAATATTGCGCATCGCGCGATCGCCGGGCTGGGGCCTTGTCTTCCCGAGATAGCGCGCAATTGCCGAAACGATCGTCCGCTGCTGCGCCGTATAGCCATAAATCTCAGAGCTCGAGATGATGTACTGCGTGTGCCTGTGGTGTCCCTGGTGGTTCAGGAATTTGCCGGTCTCATTCAACATCGCGGCCGCCGCCAGCCAGTTCTCATATTCCGCGGGCAGCTTGTGCAACGCCGCCAGGTCGCGAAACAGTTGCTCGACATGGTGCTTCACCGGTTCGGCCTGGCGCAGGTTCACGCCATAACGCTTTGCCGTCCCCACCACACTCTCCCAGCGCTCCTGCTCAAATTGCAGATGAACACTCGCCTTGTCATCCTGCTCGGCCAGCATCTGCGCCAGGATGCCGTCCCGGAGACCCAGATCAGAGTAGCGAAACCCTGGAAGGCCAAACGACTCCAGCAGTTCCGCGTACACAAACGCTCCCGCCACAATGATTTCCGCCCTCTTGGGCCCGATTCCCGGTACCCCGGCGCGCTGCGCCATATCCATCTTGCGCAGCTTCACTGCGAGCCGGCGCACTTGCTGTTGTGTGGTAATGCCGGGCGTTGCCGTGACCGTCTTCGCCGAAGTCCTGCTAGCAGTCTTGACCGCAGCCTGACCCCGTTTCCCCGTCGCCTCCGGCTTGATCAATGCAGTATGCGCTTCGGCCAGCGCCGCAGCCGTGCCTGAGGTGGCGATAACCAGCGGCACGGTCCCCGGCTGGATTCGCCGATGCGCGCGGCGAAGTTCTCGCGCAATGAACTGCTTCATGCGCGCCAGGCCCTCCTCCGAAGGCGGATCCGTCGGGATGAACTCCTGCGTCAGCCGCACCGCGCCCAGCGGCAGGCTTACGGTTTCCTTGATGCGGCGATGCTCGCTCAGCGTAATTTCGCAACTTCCGCCGCCCACATCCACCAGCATGACCTTGCCATGAGTACCCGGTTCATTGGCCATCACCCCGTGGTGAATCAGCCGGCCTTCTTCAAGGCCGGAGATGATTTCGATCGTCCAGCCGGTCTCCGCCTTTGCCCAGGTGAGGAAGGCCTGCGCATTGCGTGCATCGCGCATGGCGGACGTAGCGACAACCCTGATCTGGTCCACTCCATGCAGCTGCACCGCACGTTGAAATCGTTTCAGAGCCTTCAGCGTCGTCGCCATCGCGTCCGGCGAGACCAGCCCGGTATCGAAGACGCTCGTTCCCAGCCGCGTGACTTCGCGGTCTTCGTGCAGGGTTTTCAGACGGTGCGCCACGACTCGCGCAATCTTCAGGCGGCAGGAGTTCGATCCAATATCGATGGCGGCAAAGGTCGCGGCTAGGGCTGGCATTCTTAGGGTTTTCCTGAAAGCTGGGCGAGCTCAGAAGGCGAACCCTCACTCGGCCTAACGCAACAATACAATACTGGACAATACGGTCTGGCCCGGCACTGCAGCCTTCGCCGATCATGGATTGGATGTGCAATAGAATCAAATCTCTTTACCCTGTGCGAAAAGAGACACTCTACGAATCTATGTTCGACCCCGTGCTCAACAGGAATGCCCGGCTCGAAGGACTCAGGAACACTAAGAGGAGTCAAAAAAATGCGAGAGAGCCGAAACTCCCTCGCATATAAAGGTGCTTGATGGACGCTCTGCTTGGAGCAGTCGTCTCTTCTGGAGCTAAGTGGTAAGTTCTTCGATGTTCTCCACGTGGATCAGTTTTGCCGTTTCCTCAAGCTTTCCGGTTATCTTCACCGGTTTGCCTTCGTACTGTTCCGCCTTCGAGGGAGCATCGAGCCGATAAACAGTACCCGATTGGTCGCGGAGCACGAAGTCCGCGCCATGCCTGACGATCGTGCCGGTGAAGACCGCAGGTTTATCCGCCTGCGGGCCCGGCCGGGGTGCATCCGGCTGTTGTGGATCGGGACTCGGCTTGTTTTGCGGCTCCTGCAGGGTCAAGGCACTTGCCTGAACAGCGGAAGACTGATCTGATTGAGGGTTCAACGCTCTTGCCGCTACACCCAGCATCAGAGTGAACGAGAGCAGAGCAAGCGCGCCTTCAAGAGCAATTGCACGGTTTCGGTTGCGCATGAAAATCCACCTCCGGGGGGAGAATTGATTCGTGCATCTATAGCTGTTGCAATGTGAAGGCCAAACCGCAAGTGAATGCAACATAAAGGAAAGCCACCTCGTCGTCCGCGTACAACAAGCGTTAACACGAAGTATTTGCATAGCGCAGTGTAAGAAATAGCCAGCAAATGAGTGCATGCCTTTACGAACTATTTGAGATGGCCCGGTTTTTTGGCTGATATTCTTGCTTGTTAGACAAAAACCCATGACAGATACGACAAAACCCTTATCCCGTCCTGCTTCTTCTCCCTCGGCCCTGGCAACCTGGGTGTTGCTTCTGGTCGTGTTTGCTGCAATCTATCTTGCCGCCTTGCACTTGCCTTCATTGCTAGACGACGCCGACGCAACTCACGCCCAGGCAGCAGCACACATGGCCGAGACCGGCGACCTGGTCACGCTCAAGGTCAACGGCATTCGGTATCTGGAGAAGCCTCCGCTGCCCTACTGGATCGTGGCGGGACTGTACAAAATTCTCGGAGAAAACGCCTACGCCACCCATCTGCCTAACGCACTGGCCGTACTGGGCTGCGCGTGGATCGCATGGCTGTGGTGCCGCAGAGCATGGGGAGATCGAGCAGCTCTCTACGCCGCTCTCGGCACTCTGACCTCTTTTGGGCCGTTTCTCTTTACCAGATTCTTCATTCCCGAAGCGTTGCTGAGTTTCCTCTTGCTCTCGGCCCTGTATTGCCTGCTCACCGGCCTTGAGAGCCGTCGCCCCGGCCGCTTCTACATCGCATGGGCAGCGCTGGCGTTAGCGATGCTCACCAAAGGGCTCATCGCGCCAGTCTTCTTCTTTGCGGCGGCAATACCGACATTGATGCTCAGCGGACACTGGCGTCGCTGGCGTCAGCTCAAACCAGTTACAGGAACTCTATTGTTCCTGCTCATCGCCGCACCATGGCATATTCTGGCAGGCATTCGCAATCCCGATCAGGGGCACCCGGTCGGAAACATCCCCACCATCGGCAACGTCCACGGCTTCTGGTACTTCTATTTCCTCAACGAACATGTATATCGCTTCCTCGGTCTGCGCTTTCCGCACGATTACAACCGGCTGCCATTCGCCGCCTACTGGCTGCTGCACCTGGTCTGGATCTTCCCGTGGAGCCTCTTCTTCCCAGCGGCTCTGATCATCGCGTGGAGAACGCGCCACACCTGGCTGCAGCACCTGCGCCGGGACGCCGGCCAGACAGTCGATTTTTATCTCGACAACGCGGCTCGCGAAGATGTGGCCAGCTACGTCTTCCGCCTCAAATTCCGCACCCGCTCGGTCTGGCTGCTTGGACTCTTCGCAGCCTTCACGCTGCTCTTCTTCGCCCTCTCGACCAATCAGGAGTACTACACCTGGCCGGCGTGGGTTCCCCTCATCATGCTGACCGCGGGCATGCTGGCGGCGATTGAAGAAGCCTGGGAGAGCGCCCGCCTCGCAGAAATGGAGGGAGCCTCAGTCAAGACCCGGGTAGCCGGAAGCCTGTGGGTGTTCAACGCCCACATTCTCTTCACCGTGATTGGAGCCGGTGTCGCAGCCGCGCTGATCCTGGGCCTCTGGGAGTCGCGCAACCTGCCCTTCGTCTCCGACATTGGAACCCTGCTCGCCCATCGCGCGGTCGGAGACTATTCGCTCTCGATGTCTCACTTCTTCGACCTGACAGGGCCCTCATTTGCCGCCCTGCGTCTGCCGGCAGTGATCGCAGCTATAACCCTGCTGCTCGGGCCGACGACCGGTCTCGGTCTCCGTCTGATCAGGCGCAATATCGCAGCCACGGTAAGCGTTGGGCTGACCGCCGCGGTATTCCTTGTAGCCGCACACATCGCCTTTGTCCGCTTCCAGCCGATGTTGAGTTCCAAACAGCTGGCAGACACGATCATCCAGAAGGGCAGCGCTACCGATGATTTTGTAATCTACGACGATCAGTCCGACGCCTCATCGGTAGTCTTCTACACGCACCGCTTCTTCGGCCACCCGGCTCTGATTGTTATGGAGCGCTGCTCGCCGCATGGCAACGGCTCCTCCATGCTGTGGGGCTCCTGCTATCCCGACGCGCCAAACATTTTCCTTACCGAGGATCAGTTGGCCGCGCAATGGGGGCAAGGGAATCGCCACTGGCTCTTTGCGCAGGACACCAAAAGGTCAAAGGTCCAGCAGTTGCTCGCAGGCAAACTTATCCCGGTGGAGACCATCGCCGACAAAACTCTCTGGACTGACCGGCCACTGTAATAAGCGCGATGAGTGATGGACATGCGCAATTCTAATAGAAGATGTAAGACCAGCGCACACGCTGAGAGGCGGCAGAAAGTGAAGGCCAAAGCTAGCTGGTCGGATCTTTCTGCCGCGTCGCTTTTACCGCCGACAGAATTCCAAGGCCAATCATGACGATGGCGCCCACCATGATCCAGCGTGTAGGCATATGAGCCAGATGTGCTCCGTAAGCCAGTCCGGCAATCAGGATCGCAAATCCAGCCGAGTAAAGTCCGAACGACATAGCATCTCCTTTTGAGCCATTCAGGAAGCCTGCGCCGAAATTCCATCAGAATGAGCCACCTGATCAACATCCCGCAGTTAGGCCGCAGTCTCCGTGAGACTCTTGAACCTCAAGTATCATTCATGCCCCGTCAACGGCACTGCCCAGAAAGAACCACACCCCAAACGATCCGCTCACCGCTGCTTCTCGCCCTCTTCGAGATACTCCACATATCCAAGCAGCGCGCCCCAGTGATAGAAGCGATCGCTGCTGCCAACATCATCCCCGGTCCCCAATATGGCGTTGTAGTTCTCGTGAACATGGCCCTTCTCAGTCCATTCCTTGGAGAATAGCTTGAAAGACTTTTGCGCAAACTCTCTGCGTGCTTCGGGAACATCGTAGTTGCTCAAGCCAAGATAGACGAGATAGTTCATCGGCCCCCAGATGCGCCCTCGCCAGTATTCCTGATCCTTGAAAGCGGGATCGTCTCTGGCAATCGACGGGATCACCCACTCCCCCCAGAATTCCTTGGTATTCAGCAGGTGTTCAGCAACCATCCGCTTCGCCTGCTCCGGAGTCGCCGCATGAGCCATCAGCGGATAGAAATTCGTCGGCGAAAGCCTCATGCTGAACTTGCCCGTATGCAGATCCTTGTTGAGAAATATCCCCTTCTCCTCGCTCCAAAGCGTAGCCAGCTTTTCCCGATAACGAGCGCTTCGGTCGCGCAACTCTTTCGTGTCCTCCGGCTTTTGCAGAGCCTCCGCAATCGAAGCGAGAGCATCGCAGTCGGCAATGTACATGCTCATCAAACCCACATCGGCGAATTCAAGCAGGTGCGTCTCTGAATTCCAAGTCGTATCGTCGTACATCGGGCTGTTGTCCAGCCCCGACTCGAGAATGGCGCCCGTCCGCTTGCCTCGCCAGCCGTCCTCCAGATCCTGCGGCTCATTCCCACCATCGCTGCCCCAGCTCAAATAACCCTGAATGTCGCGATGCTCCGCCCACCAGCGATTCCATCGCAGCAGCGGAGCATAAGCCTCTTCGAGAAACCACTTGTCGTGAAATTTCTCGTACAAGCCAAGCACAGTAATCGCCCCAACCGGAGGCTCCGACCTGTCAGAACTCTTCCACCCACCCGCCCGCGCGTAGTTGGGCACAAAGCCCTGGTCAGTCGATTCATGCAGCGTCTCGATTGCGTTGGCGTATGCCAGATCGCGATCTCCAACGGACGCCATCGTCGCGGCAAAGAAGGTGTCCCAATCGAAGATCACATACCCGCCCCAGCCCACGCTCCAGTCACGGCTCACTGGCGAAACGACACGATGATGGCTTGGCTCGTAGATCGTGTCCCATCCCAGCGCAGTCTCGATCGCATCCAGAATCGGCCCGCTTTTCCCCGCTGCCTTCAACGACTGCTCGTACGCCTCGTGTTGCCGCTCAATCACTGCCGTAATCTCGGCCACGCTGCGTTGCTTGCCGGTACTCACACCGACCGGCTGCGTCAGCTCCGCCGCGAAATAAGGCCCGCCCACGGCGATGTCGCCACGAACGCCTCTTATCGTTCCGCGACTGTCTGCCCCGCTTTCGCAAGTGCAATACACCGGCACGGCGCCCGAGCTTCCATGCGTCTCTATGAATGTCGCGTGCTTCAGCGAAGTCCCCGGCATGTTCCACAGAAAGTTCACCGCGAAAACAATCGTCGGCTGCACCACCGGCTTCTTCGCCGACTCCAGCGAAGTCACCAGCAACACCAGGTCCTTGCCGTCGTGAGCACTCTGCACCCGCCACTCATGCTCTTTCCACGAAACCTTGAGAGCGGTATAACTACCGTCCCAGGAGTGCGAACCCGGAAAAACCTGCCCCCTGCCGACAAACGTCTGCTGCAACAACTCGTCACCGCCGACCGTAGCGTTGTGCTTCAGCGCAACATGAATCGCCAGCCCCTCGGGCAGCAGCACATGCGTGGTCATGCTGTTCGTGTCCCAGGTGTTCCAGCCCTGCGCCAGCCGTTGCTGCAACTCCTGGTATTGCGCCGACGGTTTGGCCTGAACCGGCCCGGTCTGAGCAGACTTCGAGCCCTGGGCCAGCGACGGCCACTGCTGCATTGCAAGAATTGTTATCGATAGTCCAAAGACCACCACGAACCGGGGTGCCTGTCTGAAGATGAGCATGAGGGCTATCCTCCGGCACAGCACGTCGGTCTGACAACACTCGTTATCTGACCGCGCGCATCCTGCCGCCCGGCAGCAGCGTGTAGACCTTGCCGCGCCACAAAATCTCACTGGACAAATAGCTCGCTGCCCAAAATCCAAAACCCATCAGGTCGCGTATCGGATACAACACAAACAACCCGAAGAGGTCAGGGTCACGCACGACTTTGCGGCCCGCCGCCCACGCAATCGCCCAGCGTGTGAAGACGCTCCAGCCAAACAGCGACACGCCAAGCAGCGGCTTTCCCAGCGCCAATGCCGCAGCCAAAGCCAGCAACCCGAACGGCATGCTGAATGTCAGCGCCGTCCCAAAGTGCCCCTTGGGACGCGAAAACCGCGTGGACTTCATCCACCGCACCTGATGTTTGAGCGAATCCACAAAGCTCGAATTGATAATCATGTGGTCGATGGTGTGATGGCTCAGCACCACCCTGCGCCCCAGCTTGAAAACCTCATTGCCGAGGATATAGTCGTCCGAACAGTAGTCGCCAAAAACGCCCACTCCGCCCATCGCCGTGACACACTCACGGCGTACCGCCATCGTTGGCCCCAGCACAAACTGCATCCCCTCGAGCATGTTGGCCACCAGCACTCCAGCCGTCATCTCAACCGACATGCCTACAGCTTCTAGCCTCGCCCAGAGCCCGCCTTCAGCAGCCACCCCGCGATACAGGCAAGTCATCGCTCCAGTCTGTGGATCGGCAAAAGGCGCAGCCACCGCTCGCAGATAATCCGGCGTCACACGCACATCCGAATCGCTGATCACCAGAATCTCGTGCGCCGCCTCGCCCACCATCTTTTCAAGTGAAGCCACCTTGGCATTGATGTAAGGCGGCTCCCCATTCGTCCACAAAAATCTCGCCTGAATCTGGGGATAGCGCGAGGCCACTCTGCGGGCGATCTGCAGCCCCGCATCCCGCTCTTCGCGCGTGCAGAAAAGCAACTCAAACGCGGAATCGGGGTAGTCCTGTTCGAAGAACGTCGCGAGGTTGGCTTCCAGCCCAGGCTCATCGCCATGCAGGGGCTTAAGTAGGCTCATTTGCGGCGCGAAATTCTGCGGAGAAGACTCGCGCTCACGGAGATGGCGCCACGTTCCAGCAAGTACCATGCCGGCAAAGACAGTCGATGTGAGAAGGCCGAACAGCCCCAGCCCCAGGAGTGCGAACAACATGGCTATATCAGCATACCCGCCGCAGGCTTTCAGAGCGCTGCCGCTTCAGTGAACTAGTGGTGTCCGCCACACAGATGGCCGTTTATGTTCTGTGATAGGGCACGACTTCAGTAGTGCCACAAACGGCGGTACAAACCGGTCAGATACTTTACAGAACAGACCGGGGAGATGGTTTACAGATTTTGGTTCGTTCACGCAGGCATGTAGAAGGGAAGCATGCCATGGACAGTGAGCGGAGTGATGGAGAAGCGGAAGGAATTCCTGGCGGACTACACTAGACGGTCCTCTCGATCAGCAGGCTGAGCGCACGGCGAAGCCGTTCTTCGGCGTCACCGCTGCCTACGGTGGCATCGAAAACTCCCTCCCTCTGCAACATCGCAAAGCCATGCACCAGCGACCAGCAGACGAGCACCAGGTCGTCCCGCGTCTGACTTGAGGCCCCCGGATGCAAAGCTGCGACAGCCTGCACCAGCAGCATGAAACCGCTTGCATCGCCCGGCTCCTCAGGAGGCCCCTCGCCGCCCTTCATGCTGAACATCAACTGGAAGTGAGCCGGATGCTCCAGCGCGAAGCGAACGTATGCCACTCCCAACTCCACAATCTTGTCCCGAGCCGACTCCGCTCCCGCATAGGCTGCCACAAGAGACGCATTGAACAGCCCGAATCCCTCGCCGCGGATCGCATCCAGCAGAGCTTCCTTGTCCGCGAAATGACGATAAGGAGCCGCCGTACTCACCCCGGCGCTGGCAGCCGCATCCTTAAGGCTGAATCCTTTAACTCCATGCCGGTCGATCAACTGAAGCGCCGCCGTCATCAGGGCAGCTTTAAGGTCGCCGTGATGATACGGCTGCTTCACCCCGGCTGGTTCCTGCCTCGACTTCCTCATTCTGCAAAGCCCTCAGGAGCTCAAATTTGCTCAATGTTAATTAATCTAACATTTTGCTTGCAATCCCACCAATTGATGTTATTGTGATTAACATTGAGGTTCCGGCAACTCGTCCGGGAGGCGAACAATGCAAAAGATTTCTCAAAATCGAGCTGTGCAACCCGTAGTCGCGGAGACCCGGTTCACCGACCGCAAAACGCTGGGCGCCTTCATTTCGGGGCTCTACGCGGATTCGCCTTGGCTGACCGTGACCGGATTTATGATGCTGGCAGACACGGCGATCTCCCTTCTGGGATTGGCGTTCGATCCAACGACCATCACCGGCGCGCCGGCATGGATGAAGCCCTTGAAGTTCGCGCTCTCCGTCCTGCTCTTCAGCCCGACAGTTGCGTGGATGATCGGCAGACTGCACAAGACACGGCGCTTCGCATCGATTCTTGGAAAAGCACTCGCAGTCGCGCTTGTAGCGGAGATCGCACTGATCGATATGCAGGCAGCGCGCCACACCACCAGCCACTTCAACAGGACAACGCAATTCGATGCAGCCGTCTTCGGTGCCATGGGCATCTTCATCGCCATCCTTTATCTCAGCACCGCACTCCTGTTTCTCGCGGCCTGCATCGAGCGGTTTTCTGATCGAAGTCAGGGCTGGGCAATTCGCCTCGGCCTGTTCCTGGCACTCGCCGGCATGGGCACTGGAGTCCTGATGACGCTGCCTACTCCGCAGCAATTGGCGGAGGCGCACCAGACCGGCGCCCTCACTCACTCCGGAGCCCATACCGTAGGCGGCCCCGATGGCGGCCCATCCCTGCCTGTTACAGGCTGGAGCGTCGACCACGGCGACCTTCGCATCGCCCACTTCCTGGGCCTGCACGCCATGCAGGCTCTGCTGCTGGCCTGGTGGTTCACGCGCAGACGCGCCAGTTGGCCGCAACCCCGCCAGATCCGCCTCGTTACAGCAGTGGGAATCAGCGTCGCCCTCGCCTTCGGCCTCACACTGTGGCAAGCTCTGCGCGGCCAGCCTTTCCTGAAGCCTGACTCGCTCACCCTAAGCGGCTGGGCCGCATGGCTGGCCGCACTTCTTATCTGCGTGACGTGGATCGCCCTCTCAGGCAACACAACCGCGACACCTCAATTGGAGAAGACACGATGATGACGCTCGACGGATTGTTTCGCCTCTGTGGAACTCTCGCCATGCTCGGCTGGCTCTGCCTCGTACTAACGCCGCTATGGCCCAAAAGCGTCCGCGAACGCCTGCCCAGGCTCATCGGCGCCATCTGCATCCCGGCCCTGATCGCAGTCGTTTATACAGGAGTGATTCTCACCCACTGGGCAGGCCACCCTGGAGGCTTCGATTCGCTCGACAACGTCATGCTGCTTTTCACCAGCCGCTGGCTGGTAGTAGCCGGGTGGGTCCACTACCTCGCCTTCGATCTATTCATCGGAGGCTGGGAAATCGCAGACAGCCGACAGCGCGGAATCCCGCATCTACTCATGATCCCGCTGCTGTTGTTGACGTTTCTTTTTGGACCCATGGGCCTGCTTGCGTATCTGGGATTGCGGCTATTCTTCCGAAAGAACAACGTGGGGGCTGCCGTCTGAATTTATGTAGAGGAGTTTATCGCTTGCGGCCCGACACGCTCGGCTTGGGCACGATGATCGGCTTGCGCAGCGGCACCATCGCAGACTTTGACGCAGCACCCGCAGCCTGGGTCATACGATCGAGCATTTCCGTGCGGACATACTCGACAAAGCTGTGCATCTGGCGATTCATCTCCTCCATCCGCTCACGCATCTGCAGGATGATGGCGATACCCGCAATATTCACCCCAAGGTCCCGCGCGAGATTCAGGATGAACTCCAGCCGCTCGACATCCTCGTCGGTGTAGAGGCGCGTATTCCCCTCCGTCCGCGAAGGCTTCAGCAGCCCCTCGCGCTCGTAGAGCCGCAAAGTCTGCGGGTGAATGTCATACATCTCGGCCACCGCCGAAATCATGTACGCGCCTTTTGATTTGCGTTTTGCTGTCATGGCGTTTGCTTACAACTTATCAAACAAAGTGACTCGCGGGTCCTGATTATTCAGCTTGGCAAATTCGCGCATGATTTCCTTGCTGCGCTCGTCGTTGAGCTGCGGAACGACAATCTCCACCGTGACAATCTGATCGCCACGCTGTCCGGCCTTCGAAGCGCTCTCCACGCCGCGCTCGCGCATACGCAGCTTCTGTCCGCTCTGCGTGCCGGGCGGAATCTTCAGTTGTGCCCGGCCATCGATCGTTGGCACATCCACCTTGGCCCCCAGCGTCGCCTCCGCAATGGTGATAGGCACCGTGAGGTGAATGTCATCGGCCACCCGTGTAAACACCGGATGGCTGCCCGTGCGCACAATCACATAGAGGTCGCCCTGCGGCCCGCCATTTGTACCCGCATTGCCCTTGCCTTGCAAACGAATGCGCTGCCCATCGCGCGTCCCCGCCTTGATGCGGAACTCAATCGACTCCGTCCGGTAGATCAGTCCCTCTCCGTGGCATGTTGGGCAGGCATTCGAGATGTGTCCCGAGCCCCCGCACCGAGGGCAGGGAATATTGAACTTCATGCGCCCGCCCATCTGCGTAACCTGGCCGGTCCCGCTGCACTCCGGGCAGGTCATGGGGGTGCCGGAAGAGGCCTGTCCATGGCAGGTCGGGCAAACCTCTTGCCTGCGAATCTCGATGCGCGCATTACCGCCGCGAATCGCCATCCAGAAATCGATGGGAGCCTGATATTCGAGATCGGTGCCCGGTTCGGGCCCATGCGAACGTCGCTGCGCCTCACTGCCCGAAAAGATTCCGGAAAAGATGTCGCGGAAGTTGCCCCAGGAAGCTGATCCCTCGCCCTGGCTCGCTCCGGCTCCTGGCCCTGCACCGGCCTGGAAGCCGGAGAAATCAAATCCGCCAAAGTCTACCGGAGGTCCCTGCCGCTGCCCCCGTCCCTGCCGGGCGTATGCCTCAGCCTGGGCCGGGTCGATCTGGTCGGAGTAGAAGCCGACCTGGTCGTAGATCTTGCGCTTCTTCTCGTCCGACAGCACTTCGTTGGCTTCCGAGATCTCCTTGAACTTCTCCTCGGACTTCTTGTCGTTGGGGTTCACGTCCGGGTGATACTTGCGCGCCAGCTTGCGAAAGGCCTTCCGGATCTCATCCGAAGTGGCCGTCTTCTTGACGCCGAGTGTGCCGTAATAATCCTTGTTTTGCGTAGTGGACATGTATGTTTTCTAGCTCGTTTCGATACCGTTCATACCATTTGATTCATCGGCGGCGCCAACGATCTAAGTGACTTCTCATCAAGAATTCTAAAGCAAATCCTGCAGCACTGATGGGCAGTTATGCGCATGTGGAGCCATTGAGGGCACTGCAAGGGATGAAGAGATAGTGAATCAGACCCCCAGGGAAGTTACGTATTGTCGGGGGGGGTGAAGGTAAGTCATTTATAATCAATGACTACTGGCAACCGATGCCTCGTCCTGTGGCCGTTTCCGAGCCATGACGACAATCCACAGCGCAACGGCGAAAGCCACGAGCAGATTCCCGGCGTTGATGGAGTATCTGCAGACCGGGCGCACGCCCCAAAATCGCGGAAGTGCTGGCAGCCTTTGCCGCAAGCGAGGCGCCGAAGTTCAGCGCAGTTTGAGGGGAATTCTCTGAGAATCGGCATGATGCGCGTGCAAGCGGCCATTTGGCGCTCAGGCAATGCGCAACGCTTTCTGGACGGCTTCAGGTTCGCGATCGATAACAAGTAGATAAGCCCGTGTCGGCCCCTCAGGAACGCGGCGACCCTGTTCCCAGTGGCGCAAAGTATTAATGCTGAAGCCAAAGCGAATTGCGAACTGCTCCTGCGTCATCTTGAGGCGGCTGCGAATGGCTTTCACATCAACCTGAGCGGGGATACTGACCTTGTACTGGTTCTCGTCAACTGTGCCTTCGGCAAAAGCAAGAGCTTCCTCAAGTCCGCGTCGAATGCTGTCGGCGATGGAATGATTCGATACGGTCATGGTTTGCGCCCCAATCATGCTCAAAATCATAGCAGTGCATTGCACTACTCAGCGCAGCAGGCTTCTGATGGATTCCCTATCTGGGAAGTTTCGTTTGGATTATTTTGTATTCTTTGCCGATTTCGATATTAGGATGAGGACTGGCAGGCGTTCGTTTGGAGGGTATTTCCAGTGGGTACTGGACGCCGCCTGCGAAGCGGTCGAGTGGCCTTACCAGCCACTAGGGTTCGACTCCCTTGCCCTCCGTTCGGCACTCGGCCCAAGGTGATGTCTGTTTTCGCAGTGTGGTACGATCATTCCAGCTTCGCAGGCGGCATTCAGCATTCTGGAATACCGATGGCAAAAGCCCTGGGCTTGGTAAACCTGGGGCTTTTGCTTTGTCTGACAACCTGTCGGTGGCTTCCGGCTAGACTTCTTGAGTGTTGGAATACTGAGGGCTCGAAATTTAGATATGTGCCGCTTGGCACTCGGTGATTGGTCCACACTGCCCTCGATATTTGCGGGTGCCCATGTCTGGATTTTCAGACATGGGATTCTGTCGCATCGGCATATAGTCTTCCAGCGCAACACTAAGCAGCCAGCGGCTTGATCTTCGGCCTCTACTTCTGCGACTCGATCCACAGATCGTGCTGCAACCGGGCCTTCGAAAAGAAATCGGGAGACAGCGACAGAGCCTCGCCCAACCGAATGCTGAGGTCGGTCGTGACGGCAGTGGGGCCATTCAGAACGCGGGAAACTGTAGCGCGCCACCCCGATATGCTCCGAGAGCCGAGTTGCAGTGATGTCCCCGAGAAACTCTTTCGGAAGTTCCCCTGGGCAGTCCGCTTCCGCCGTCTGGCCAGAGACTACGAGCGCCTTTCCCAGACACCGGCCAGCCTCCACTACCTCGCCTTCGCCATCCTCATGCTCGCAAACCTGGCTCGCCAACTCGCGCAAAGTTAATAACAGGCTCTGGATGATGTCTCCAGCCAGCTTGCGTTATTGCGATACAGCCTGACTTGTCTTCCTTAGTCGCTGGTTTTCCACGCTCAACTCTGTTGTTGCCGCGATTTTCGGTCGGAAAACAATGACTGTTGGGAGCCCGGCATCCGGATATTGGGTCCGCTCGACGACATCGAATTCGGCCTCCATAATTGCAAGCATGGCATTCGGTCTGTACTTGCTCGTCGATGTCTCTAGGCTTCCGGCGAACAGTCTGACCATAATGACGCCGCCTTCCTTCAGATACGCTGAGTAGTGATCCAATACATCCTTAACCTTACCCAGGGGAACATGGTAAATCGACTCACGAAAGAGGATCACGTCGAATGTCTCGGTCGGTTGATAGGCCAGAAAGTCTGAACACGCAAAGCTATTTTTGCCCTGCCGGCCGCTCTCCCTTGTACGCTTCATTGCTTTCGCCAAAGCCACCGCGGAGATATCCACTCCTACATAACTGTGATATGCCGACTCGGCCAATTCGGTTGCTGTGTTGCCCGAGCCGCACCCCATATCTAGAATACTTCCATTCTTGGCATGCTTTTCCAAGTGTGGGTAAACACAGTCCCCCATCGTGTTGTCGGCAAAGTCCCACTTATTGTCGCGATATTCTTTGTCCCAAACACCCCGCTTGATGGCACGCGGACCATAGGTCAAAAGACCTCCGTGCACAAATCTTAGAAATCGACTTACGATATACAAGATTCGACTCCCGTCTTGGTTTGAACGGCGAGTGGCCCGGGTCTGATGAAAACTGAAAGAGGGTGCCCCACATCTCGATTTTGAGATGTGGGTTTCGGCCAGGACCCATACTCGTCAATTGAACCTGGGACCAGGTTCAGCGCGATGCCAACATTCTACCCCCCATGTCTCACTAACTGGATGAGGATCGTTCACGGTCGACTATGTCGAGTTATGAAAAACCAGGTTCCGGATCTGAAGACTTGGCAGGTTCTTCAGAGGGAGGCCGCGCGGCGGATACAGTTGAGCTTGTCTGCGCTGAGGCCGTCCAGGTCATCTTCGCTCAGGCGTCCTTCGCGGAGCAGGGCTGTGAAGACGAGCGGCAGGACGGAATAGCGGTAGTCGTACTTGCGGTCGATCTCCCTGCGGCGCTCGGTCAACCAGCCCTCCAACTCCCACAGGTCCGAGGGCTCTTTGGCCCTCGCGGCGCGGTCCTTGGCTTCGCGCATGACCGCTTCCAACTCCCTCCCAAGCGCGAGGTTGAAAGCTCTCCGGGCGGCGGACTTCTCCATCGGCGACCAATTCAGATCGCGCATCGGTGCGAACTCATAGGCTGGCGAGAGGCTCATATCTGAATACCCTCGAAGTTGGCTCCCGTCAGTTATAAGCCGCTTTGTTACGACATGCAATGGCGGGTGCCCCATGTCTGGATTTTCAGACATGGGATTCTGTTGAATCGGCATACAGGCTTCCAGCGCAACACTAGCGCATTTTCCGTAAAGGCATAGACCGAACAACCGAGGCCCGCGTGGCTTTTCACCAAGAAAAGCTACACTTCGCGGACTTTGGCTGGACCATACTATTACGAAAAATGCTTTAAGCAGCCAGCGGCTTGATCTTCGGCCTATTCTTCTGCGATTCAATCCACAGATCGTGCTGCAGCTGGGCCTTCGAAAAGAAATCGGGAGACAGCGACAGAGCCTCGCCCAACCGAATGCTGAGGTCGGTCGTAACGGCAGTGCGGCCATTCAAAACGCGCGAAATTGTAGCGCGCGCCACCCCAATATGCTCCGCGAGCCGAGTTGCAGTGATGTCCCCGAGAAATTCTTTCAGCAGTTCCCCTGGGCTGGCCGGGTTATGCATCATGGTCATATGGCGGTTACTCCTTAGTGATAATCCTGATAATTCACGAGGACCGCGTCCTTGTCTTCGAAGGCAAACGTCAAACGCCAGTTGCCGTTGGCGCTGACAGACCAGTGTCCCTTGAGGTCCCCCTTGAGCGGATGCCAGTCCCAACCGGGCCGGTTCATATCGAGCGGCGTCGACGCCAGGTGCAAGGTGGTCAGCAGAATGCGCAATCTCGCTTCATGTTTGGGCTGAATGCCTGCCTTGGAGCCGGTCTTGAAAAACTCTTCAATGCCGCGATGCCGAAAGGATCGAATCACAATCAATATGTAACATGGAGTGTTACGCCCATGCAAGCCCTGTCATCGAGAGCCTTCGCACCGTGATGCACCTCCCGCGATTCATTCCAAACTCCCGGATTCCGAAGCCTGCGCCCCTTCCAGCCGCATCACCAGCCGGCTCCCGGTCGCATCCGCCAGTCTCCGTAGAGTCCGGACACTCGGCGAACGCTGCCCGCCCTCCAGCCGCGCGATCACCGACTGCGTCGTCCCCATGCGCTGCGCAAGCTGCGCCTGCGTCAGCCCGGAGCGCACCCGCGCGGCAATCATCTCCCGGCACAAGACATACCCAGGGTTCAGTTGTTTAAGAGCGTCTGCGAACGCAGCATCGCGGGCTTTTCGCTTCTGTAATTCCAATCGCATCGTGCGCCAAATATAGCCCGATGGCGATATAAAATCCGCAACTCAAACCGATGCACAAACTGCCGGAATTCTCCGCAAACTTACATCCAGCAAAGCAAACCACATCCATCAAAAATCGCTTGACAGGTGAGCAAGTCAAATCAGCCCCAAAATTGTTCTACGTAGAACAATCCGTGGAACACCCGAATGTTCCACACAGAAAAAGGGGTAGGCGACATCGCTGTCGCCCACCCCTTAGTTGCTAACTCCGCCAGCGCCGCTTACTGCGCTGACTCCGCTCATTTCTTCTCTTCGACGTCGACGTATTCGGCGTCGATTACGCCTTCGTCCTTCTTCGCTTCAGCGGTTGGCTCGCCGGTGGCCGGCTGGCCTTCTGCTGTGGCGCCGGCTGCGGCGTTGGCCTTGTAGAGGACTTCGGCCATCTTGTGCGAGGCGGCGGTAAGTTTGTCGTTGGCGGCTTTCATCTCCGCGGCTGAGGGACTGCCTTCGAGCGTCTTGCGGGCTTCTGCAAGTGCTGACTCCACTTCCGAACGCTCCGCGCCCTGAACCTTGTCGCCGGATTCCTTCAGCATCTTCTCGATGTTGTAGGCCAGCGAGTCCAGGGAGTTGCGGGCTTCGATCTGCTCGCGCTGTTCCTTGTCCTCGGCGGCGTGGGCTTCGGCTTCCTTGGCCATGCGATCCACTTCCTCTTTGCTCAGACCTGAGCTGGAGGTGATGGTGATGCGCTGGTCTTTGCCGGTCGCGGTGTCCTTGGCGTTGACGTTGAGGATGCCGTTGGCATCAATGTCAAAGGTGACCTCGATCTGCGGCACGCCTCGCTGCGCCGGAGGAATTCCGGAGAGCTTGAACTTGCCGAGAGTCCGGTTCTGCGCAGCCATGGGCCTTTCGCCCTGGAGGACGTGCACTTCGACCTCGGTCTGCGAATCGGCCGCGGTCGAGAAGGTCTCCGACTTTTTGGTCGGGATCGTCGTGTTGCGCGGAATCATCGGAGTGGCTACGCCGCCCAGCGTTTCAATGGCCAGGGTGAGCGGTGTCACGTCGAGCAGCAGCAGGTCTTTCACGTCGCCAGCCAAAACGCCGGCCTGGACGGCTGCGCCGATGGCTACGACTTCATCGGGATTGACGCCGCGATGAGGCTCCTTGCCGAAGAGCTGCTTGACCAGCTCCTGAATGCGAGGCATGCGGGTCTGGCCGCCGACGAGGACGACTTCGTCGATCTTGGCGGCGGTGATGCCGGCATCGGCGAGAGCCTTTTTGGTGGGCTCAAGCGAACGCTGCAGCAGGTCCTCGACCAACTGCTCGAGTTTAGAGCGAGTCAGCTTGCGGACAAGGTGCTTGGGGCCGGTCGCGTCGGCGGTGATGAAGGGCAGGTTGATCTCGGTCTCGATGGTGGTAGAGAGTTCGATCTTGGCCTTTTCCGCTGCGTCCTTGAGGCGCTGCAGGGCCATTTCGTTGCCCTTGGAGGCGAGGTCGAGGCCCTCTTCCGTCTTGAACTCGGAGATCAGCCATTCGACGATGCGCTGGTCGAGGTTGTCGCCGCCCAGGTGGGTGTCGCCGTTGGTGGACTTGACTTCGATTACGCCTTCGCCGACTTCGAGGATCGAGATATCAAAGGTGCCGCCGCCGAAGTCGTAGACGGCGATGGTTTCGTCCTTCTTCTTGTCGAGACCGTAGGCGAGAGCCGCAGCCGTGGGCTCGTTGACGATGCGCTTGACGTCAAGGCCGGCGATTTTGCCTGCATCCTTGGTGGCCTGACGCTGGGCGTCGTTGAAGTAGGCCGGTACGGTGATGACCGCTTCGGTGACCGTCTCGCCGAGGTAGGCTTCGGCCGACTTTTTGAGCTTTTGCAGGATCATCGCGGAGATTTCGGGTGGGGTATATGTCTTACCCTGGGCCATGACCACGATGTGATCGCCCTGCTTCTCGATCTTGTAGGGAACCATCTTCATCTCGTCGTTGACTTCGTCGTAGCGACGGCCCATGAAGCGCTTGATGGAGAAGATGGTGTTTTCGGGGTTGGTGATGGCCTGGCGCTTGGCGACCTGGCCGACCAGCCGCTCCCCGCTCTTTGAAAAGGCGACTATGGAGGGCGTTGTGCGCGCACCCTCTTCATTTGGAATGACTTTGGGCTCGCCGGCTTCGAGGACGGCGACGCAGGAATTGGTGGTTCCGAGATCGATACCGATAATTTTTGCCATGGTTGTGTGTACCTGCCTGGGGATTCGAGTTCTTATACGTATTTCAGTGTTATAGATGAGTGAGTTGTTGTCAAGGATTCTTTAGCGTGGGTAGATAAGGGTGGTGTATTCACCTGGTAGGCTGGCCTTTGTTGAGTCAGAACGAAAATTGCGGCTTCCCCGAAAGGGGAAGCCGCAATTGCTTGAGAGCCGGTCTGAGTTTGTCCCGGTACGGAGCCGGGCTAGAAGTTCAGCTTCAAGTCCAGTTGGCCGATGCGGGAGGTTTGTGCGCCGCGGACGAAGCCGAAGGATGGGTTAAGCGAGCCGACGTTGCCTAAGTTGCCGTTGGGGTTGCCGAAGTTGGGGTGGTTAAGGACATTGGCGAAGTCGGCGCGGAAGTCCAGGTGAATGCGTTCGCCGAAGTTGAAGGTGCGCTTCATGGAGACGTCGGTGCGGTTGATCCCTGGTCCGTGGAGGGGGAAGCGAGGCGCGTCGCCGAGCTGGCCGATGGAGACGGGGGTGAAAGCGGCGGTGTTGAACCACTCATTGAGATTGCGCTTGAAGTGGGGAAGGTTGGGGCTGCCGGTGAGATTTGGGCGCTGGACAGCGGCGGTGGGGTTGTTATTGCTCTGGGTGATCTTGATGGGCTGGCCGATCTGGAACTGGACGATGCCGGCAAGTTGCCAGCCGGCGACGATGTCGCGCAGGACGGGGGTTTGGGATGCAAACTGGCGGCCGCGGCCGAAGGGTAACTGATAGACGCCGTTGGTCACGAAGCGCTGGGGCACGTCGGAGCTGGCGATGCCGCGCTCGGCGTGGAGGTTGTAGACGTTCTGCACGGGAGCGCCGTTGACACGGTCATTGGCGTCCACGTCGTCGATGAGTTTGCTGAAGGTGTAAGCGCCGGTGATGACCAGTCCGTTTTTCCACTTGTGCTGGAGCTGGGCCTGCAGGGACTGGTAGTTGGAGCCGCCCTGGTTGCCGAAGAACTGGACGTCGGCATACTGGGGGAATGGGCGAAAGGCCTGGAAGTTGGCGGAGGTGAACTGATTGGGCTTGAGCTGGTCAATCGAGTATTGAATGGGCAGCTTGACGCCGTGGTTGCCGACGTATTCGACGTCCGCGAACCAGGAGCCGAATTGCCGTTCGACGCCGAACTGGAAGACGAGGTTGTAGGGGGTGCGGTCGCGGGAGTCGATTTCGAGCGGGGTGGAGGTGGGGTTGCAAGCGCCACTTTCAACAGTGGCGACGGTGCAGAGGCTGGCGGGGACTTCCGGATTGCCCTGGGCATCCTGATAGAAGGGGACGCTGGGAACGCCCTGAGACAACTGGAAGGCCGGAGTGTAGCCATTGGTGCTCTGTAGAGTGGCGAACTTCTGGTACTTGGAGAGAGGGCCGATGTAGGCGAAGCCGACGGACGGGAGGCGATAGGCGCCAAAGCCGGCCCGGAGGACGGTGTTCCTGAGGGGGCTCCATTCCGCGCCGACGCGGGGCAGGAAGTTGTAGAAGATGTTGGGCGCGAAGTGCGTGGGAGCGCCGTCTCTGCCGGCGAAGATCGCCTCGCCGAGGTTGCCGGTCTGGGAGTTGATCTTCGTGGGGTTGAAGCTGGCGAACTGGTTGTTGGCCTCGGAGTCAGGGCCGTCGAACTCCCAGCGGACGCCGAGGTTTACGGTGAGAGTCGGGCTGAGCTTCCAGTCGTCCTGCGCATAGAGGGAGGCGCTTTCCACCTGCTCTCGGTAGGTGTAAAGGTCCGACACGATCTGGGTCTGAGTGGGGACGCCGAGGAGCAGGTCGGCGAGGTCAAAACCGCCGGTGGTTCCGGAAAGGACACCGTTGCTGTCTACGGTGGTGGTCTGGGTGAAGGTGTTGTCGAAGCTGTAGTTGCCGGAGTTGACGAAGTTGTTTCCGTTGAAGAACTTGTACATCTGGTGGCGATAGTCGCCACCGAACTTGAGATAGTGGCGGCCGCGCTGGAGGACGAAGTTGTCGACGAAGATATAGCTGCGGTCGCGGTCGTGAAAGGGGCCCTGAGCGCCGAGCTGGAGGAAGTTGGAGGTGTAGATGTTGGGGAATTCTTCCATCGGTACGCCGGTGAGGCCGAGGGAGCTGGGGAAGGCGCCACCGAGATAGGTGTAGTTCACCTCCTGGACGAAGCCGAAGCGGAAGTCGTTGGAGGCGGTGGGGCCGAAGATGTGGGTTTCGTTGGCGACGAACTGGTTGTCGTACCAGCCGTTGGTATTGCTTGTGTTGGCGGCGTTGGGGATGTACGTTACAGCGTCCTGGTTGGGGCTGTAGCGGCCGTAGCGGGCGAAGACGGAGTCTTTTTCGCTGATGGTGTGGTCGACGCGGACCATGCCCTGCAGGATCTGCTGATGCTGGATCGGGATGATCTGGTAGTTGTTGCCGCCGCCGTAATTGCCGTTGGGCTCGGGAAAGTATTTGACGAACTGGGCCGCGACCGAGTCAATGCGGTTGGTGGGGATCTTGTTGCCCTGGAAGGGCTGGCGGGTGATGAGCTGGTTGCCCGCACTATCCATAGTGACTTGGGTGGTGGCGGGGTCGTAGATGGTGATGCCAGTGTCCTGGGAGAAGTCGCCGGCGCGCTCCAGGTCCGTAGGGGTGCGATTGGAAGAGAATTGCGATGTGGGCTGGGCGGAGTAGGTGACGTTCAGGTCGGTGAAGAAAAACGTCTTGTCGCGGCCGCTGAGGTGAGGCAGGCTGAGTGGGCCGGAGAGAGTGATGCCGGGGTCGTTCTGGTCGTAGCGAAGAACAGGAGCCGTAGCAGGGGTAAAGTAGTTTTTTGCATTTAAAAGGCGGTTGTTGAAGTAGGTATAAAGGCTGGCGTGGTACTGGTTGGTGCCATGTTTGGTGTTGGCAAGGAGGACGCCGCCGCCGGTGTGCCCCAACTCAGCGGAGAAGGGGGTTGTGGTGACTTTCAGCTCTTCGATTGACTCGGGGCTGGGGGTGTAGGTGTAGGTGTTGTCGGAAGGGTTGGTGGACGGCAGGCCGTCGATGAGGATTTCGTTGGTAACGGGGCGGCCACCGCCGAGGGAGAAGTTGTTGACGTTGTTGTTGGAGTTGCTGGTGGAGGTGGTGCCGGGGGCGAGGACGGCCAGGAGGTAGGGGCTGCGGCCACGGCCGGTCTGGGTGATGATGGGGAGTTCCTCGACCTCTTCCGAGGTAAGGGTGGTGGAGATCTCCGGGCTGTCGTAGTTGATGGAGGTATCCGTGGCGACGACGCTGACGGTATCGCTGGCGGAGCCAACGGCAAGCTGCTTGTCGAGGCGGAAGGTACGGTCAAGCTGGACTTCGACAGTCTGCACCACTTCGCCCTTGAAGCCGGGGGCAGAAATTGTGACTTGGTAGATGCCGGGCTTGAGGCGGGCGATGAGGTATTCGCCCTCGGCGTTGGACTTGGTGTTGGCCGAGGTCTGGGTGGCGACTTCGATCGCTTCGACGGTGGCGTCGACAACGGACTTACCGGCGGGATCAGTGATTTGGCCACCGATGCCGCCGCCGGTGTAGGTCTGGGCGTGCAGATGCGTCCCAGAGATGAAGATCAGGATTGCGGTAAGCATAAATGGGAGTGTTCGTCGTAAGTTTGCTCTCTTGCTGGACTGGTGTGAATCGGCGAGCTGGGTTGTTCGGGTAGGTCTACCTAAATTGGAGATCATCTCATGTCCTATCTGCGTGCCTGGCAAAGGAATTGGGTGCAATTGGGGGGTTGTGACTGGTTGTATCTTCGGGCACCGCTGGGTGAGGAGAATCAATGGCCTGTGAATTTTTCTCAAGTTTAGTGTTGAAAATTCCCTAATTTATCTGGATGTTTGGCTGGCAATTGACGCATCGGCAAGGTTGTTGAGGCACCCGCGTTATCTATAAGCTATTGATTTCGATGGAGTTGGACCGCATATCAAGCACGCGTATCGAGTATCGGTCAGGTTCTGGAGCGACCTCTCTGACCGACCGAGGTGCGCTGGGAGTATTGATGGAACTGCAACTTTGTGATGGATGGCGGCTGCTAGGATGGCAGCGTTTGGGGTTGAATTTGTGGGAATTTTACGAACTGGAGTGTGTCTATGATTTTGTCTTTACTGCTTGCCAGCCAGATTTACGTGATCGCTCATCGCGCGGAACACATCCACCATGCGGAAAACAGCATTCCGGCGATCCAGTCCGCGATTGAACTGGGAGTGGACTATGTGGAGCTGGATGTGCGGACGACGAAGGATGGCAAGCTGGTGCTGATGCACGACAAGACGGTGGATCGGACGACGGACGGTCATGGCGAGGTGAAGGACATGACCGGCGATCAGATTGCGCAGTTGAAGTTCAAGGAGTTTGACGGCACGGTGCCGACGTTTGATGAGGCGCTGGATACGGCGAAAGACAAGATCAAGATTTACCTGGACTGGAAGGACGCTTCGCCGGAAGCGATTTTCAAGATTCTCTCAACGCATGGAATGCTGGATCAGGTGGTGGTGTACGGCGATCATCATGAGCTGCGAGAGCTGCAGAAGATGGCGCCGGGCGTTCGCGTGATGCCGGAGGCTGGGCCGATGCTGTACCTGAAGATGGGTCAGCATAAGCTGAAGCCGACCGTTGTGGCTTTCGATAATAGTGATTTCAAGCCGGAGACCATTGCCAGGACGCTGGCGAAAAAGGAAGAGATCTTCGTGGACCGGCTGGGGGACCAGGACACGCCGCAGTTCTGGCAGGATGCCATTGACAAGGGCGTGAGTGGTATCCAGACGAATCATCCGGCGGAGCTGGTGCAGTTTCTTAGGGAGAAGCACCTGCATCCCTAGTCTGTCGCCGCGTCTCGAGATAACTCAAGTCGCTCCAACCCAGGTCCCAAGAATGGGATCTGGGTTTTGTATTTAGGACAGCAGTGGAAGGAATTTGCGCTGCTGCTCGTCGTATTGCTCGATGCGGCCGGTCATGATGTCGTAGTACCAGCCGTGGATGGCGAGGTTGCCGTGGGCTACTGCGCGGGCAACCGACGGTTGGGCGCGCAGGTTGATCAATTGGGCGATGACGTTGCCGCGGATCAGGGAGGCCAGTTCGGCGTGTTCTCCTTCTTCGGGGCGGAGGGGCTGGCGGTGGCTGAAGGCTCCCTCGACGTGGTGGAGCCAGCGGCTGGCTTTGGGCAGCTTTTCGAGGCCTTTACGGTTCAAGGCGGCCTTAAGTGCTCCGCAGTCGGAGTGGCCGCAGAGGATGACATGCTTCACTTTGAGCACTTCAACGGCGTATTCGATCGTGGCTGTGATGCCGTCCACGTCAGCGCCGGAGACCGGCACCACGTTGCCAATGCCGCGAGAGATGAAAAGGTCGCCTGGCTCTGTCTGGAGGATGAGGTCGGGGACGATGCGAGAGTCTGAGCAGGTGATGAAGAGATAGCGCGGGGCCTGCATTTCGGCAAGCAGGTGGAAGTGGTCGCGTTTCTCTGGAAAGGCATCCCGTTGAAAACGCTTGTATCCCTCGATCAGCTTCGGCATCGACTCGTCCATACTTCCAGCGTATCGCAACGGCAGCGGGCGGGTGCGGAGAAGCAGCACCAGGTTCCGCGCGGGAATACACGCGGTGGCTTTGGCGTCGAGGCATCAAAGTCGAGGCACTCAAAAGTGACATGGCTGCGGCGCGCAAGGCTTGATAGAGTGCCTAAAGCAACTCTTCTCTTAATTCCGAGGTCTCCTGCATGGCGAGTCTCATCCACCGTTGTGTTGTCGTTGTTGCATTGCTGGGATTTGCCGGGGTGGCTCTGGGTCAGGCTTCTTCCGCTCCAGTCGCCTCTCACATCCGCATCGGCGACAGCGTCGTCAGTCTCAACGGCCCCTGGAAGTTCACTATCGGCGACTCTCCGCTGGACCCGGCCACGCATGTTCCGCTGTGGGCCAGCCCCGGCTTCGACGACTCCCACTGGGAAACCATCGATCTTAACCCCAAAGCCGGTGCAACCGATCCCATGGGCGGCTTTGTCGACTTCGTGCCGGGCTGGACCGCCAAAGGGCACCCTGGCTACTGGGGATACGCATGGTATCGCATCCGCGTCCAGGTGGAGTCTCGTCCCGGCGTAAAGCTGGCGCTCGCAGGTCCTTCCGATGTCGATGATGGCTACCAGTTCTTCGACAACGGAGTCTACGTCGCCAGTTTCGGTGATTTCTCCTCGGGCGATCCTTCCATCCAGTATTCGCGGCCGATGATGTTCGAGCTGCCGCAAAGCGCCAACGATAAGGCCGGAGAAGCGACTCAGGTCATTGCCTTCCGGGTCTGGATGCAGCCCTCTACGCTCACGCAAGGCGATTGGGTCGGCGGCTTCCACAACGCCCCGTCGATGGGCGAGGCCGAGGCGGTCGGGGCGCGGCATCAGGTGCTGTGGGATGTGATGATTCGCACCTATCTGCCGATGCCGGTGCAATTTCTTATCTTCGGCATACTGGGCCTGCTGGCTCTGAGCCTCTTTCTCTTCGACCGTACCGACCGCGTCTATTTATGGATTGGCGCATTGCTGCTGATCATCTCCATCGGCAATATCGAAGCCGCGATCGCTGTATTGGGTTCCCTGTTTAGCGGCAATTTCGACATCGTCTTCAATGCGGTCGTTCTCAATTCGTTGCAATACGCAGGTTGGGTCATGGTGTGGAGGGTCTGGTTTCGGCTGCGCGGGCCGGCCTGGGTTCCATGGGCGCTTATTCCCCTGACCCTGGCCCTCATGGTCTCTACTCTGGGTCTGCAGAATCTGCTGCCGGGCGCTCCTGTTTCCGCAGGCCACACGTTCGCGCTCATCTCGCTGGGCGTGCGATTCATTCTGGCCGGATTTATGCTGCTGACTGTGATTCAGGGTATTCGCGAGCAAAGGGTCGAAGGCTGGCTCGCGCTTCCAGCCGTGATCCTGGCCGCGGCGTCGGAGTTCTATACGGACCTGGAGTTCATGCACATCCTGCCCTATTGGTTCCCCTTCGGCGTGCGTATCCGGTTGCCGGAGATCGCCGATTTTCTGCTGGTGGTTGCGCTTGCGGTGCTTCTGCTTCGCCGGCTTCGCCAGTCGATCTATCGCCAGCGTCTCATCGCCCTTGATGTCAAGCAGGCCCAGGAGGTGCAGCAGGTGCTCATCCCGGAGTCCAACCCCAGCATTCCGGGCTTCGATATCCAAGCCGTCTATAAGCCCGCCGGCCAGGTGGGCGGAGACTTCTTCCAGATCCTTCCCGCTCTCAACGGCGGCGTGCTCATCGTGATCGGCGACGTAAGCGGCAAGGGCATGCCGGCGGCGATGACGGTGTCGCTGCTGGTCGGAACGGTGCGGACCCTGGCCCACTACACGCATAGCCCGGGCGAGATTCTCAAGGCTATGAACTTCCGCATGCTGGGCCGCAGCCGGGGAGGCTTTACCACCTGCCTGGTTCTCCATGCGGATGCGGGGGGGCGTTTCACCTTTGCCAATGCCGGTCACATCGCGCCCTACCTCGATGGCGTGGAGATGGCCTGCGAAAATGGTCTTCCGTTGGGCCTGGATGCTGATGCTGAGTACATCGAATCCTCCTTTCCGTTTCCGCAAGGCGCGCGGATCACGCTCCTGACCGATGGTGTTGTGGAAGCGCGAGGGAAGACCGGCGAGCTTTTCGGATTCGAACGCACGGCGGCGATTTCTACGCAATCGGCCGAGCAGATAGCTCGCTCTGCGCAGCAGTTCGGCCAGGACGACGACATTACTGTGCTTACTTTGACGCTCGCCGCGGTTTAGGCGGGTCATGCAGTTTTCAATCATGAAGGAGTTGTTGAGTATGATGCACTCGTTTCGAACGATGGGCTGGGTTGCGATCCTCGCAATCTCCGCGGTATGTGCGCCGGCTTTGCATGGGCAGGCGGTAGACACACTTGATTCCGCATTGCGCGCACGGATCGATCGCATTGCTGCCCAGGTGATGGAGCAGCGCGGCGTGCCGTCGGCCTCTATCGCGGTGGCGAAAGGCGGCAAGCTCGTTTACACGCATGCCTACGGCAAGGCGCATCTTGATCCTTCGGTCGCAGCGACGCCGGAGATGCGCTACTCGATCGGGTCGATCTCGAAGCAGTTTACGGCGGCGGCGATTCTGATTCTTCAGGAGCAGGGCAAGCTTTCGCTGGATGATGCGGTGGGCAAGTACGTTCCGGGGCTGACGCGGGGCGACGAGGTGACGATAAGGCAGATTCTGAGCCACACTTCCGGATATCAGGATTACTGGCCGGAGGATTACCTGATGACTCCGATGCTCAAGCCGGCGACGGCGCAGCAGATTCTCGATACGTGGGCGAAGAAGCCGCTGGACTTTGAGCCGGGGACGAAATGGCAGTATTCGAACACCAATTTTGTGATTGCCGGCCTGATCGTCGAGAAGGTCAGCGGGCAGAAGCTGATGGAGTTTTTGGGAGAGCATATCTTTCATCCTCTGGGGATGAAGTCGGTGTGGAATTCGGACGAGGCTAAGCTCACATCGACTGATGCTACTTCGTATATTCGCGCGGCGCTTGGCCCGCTGCGGCCTGCACCCAAGGAGGGCCGGGGATGGATGTTCGCGGCTGGCGAACTGGCGATGACGGCGCATGATCTTGCTCTCTGGGATGAGAGCCTGATCGCGCAATCCGTGCTGAAGCCGGAGAGCTACAAGGAGATGTTCACCGAGGTCAAGCTGAAGGATGGGACCGGTTCGAAGTATGGTCTGGGCGTCGAGGTCACCCAGCGCGACGGGCATCGCTCGATCGAGCATGGGGGCGAGGTGACGGGCTTTGTTTCGGATAACGAGGTGCTGATCGACGACCGCGTCGCGGTGGTGGTGCTGACCAATCACATGGCGGGAGGTGCGGAGACGATTGCCCAGCTTGTGGCTTCGACGGTGGCCGGAACCGGCACGCAGACGGATGCGGAGAAGCAGGCGCTTGCCATCTATCGCGACCTGCAGAAGGGTCATATCGACCGCAGTTTGCTGGCCCCCAACCTGAACGACTACTTCTCCGAGCAGACCGTCGCCGACTTCCGCGACAGCCTTGCGCCTCTGGGCGAGCCGCTGACCTTCAAGCAGGTTGCGGAAGAACTGCGCGGGGGTATGACTTTCCATGCGTTTCGCCTTGTCTATCCCGGCAAGCGGCTGGTGCTGACTACCTACACCTATCCCGATGGCAAGCTGGAGCAGTATCTGGTTTCGCCTGCGGATTAGCTATCGGGTGTTTTGAAATCCAGTGAAAAGTCGTTCACCTATCTTCGGTATCGTGTTGTATGGTTGGTTTCTCTCCCGGAAAGCGATAAACGATGACGGAAACGAGCACGACGCAGCAGGAAACTTTGCCTCCCCAACAACAACTGATTCAAATGGCCTGGGCGCATCAGATTTCGGCGCTGGTTCGCGTTGCCGCTCACCTGAAGCTGGCCGATCACCTTGCTGATGGACCCAAAACTGCCGCGGAACTTGCCACAGCAACCGAGACGCATGCGCCCTCTCTCTACCGGGTGATGCGGACGCTGGCGAGCCTTGGTGTTTTCAGCGAGGATTCGCAACACCGTTTTTCTCAGACCGCACTCAGTGAACCACTGAGGAGCGATGTACCGGGCTCGATGCGCACCACGGTGCTCGCGATTGCCGGGGAGATGTTTACCGGACCTATCGGGCAATTGCTGTATTCGGTGCAGACCGGCAAGACGACGTTCGACCGTATCCATGGCGCGGGAATCTTCGACTGGCTTCCGCAGCATCCCGAGGAAGCGGCGATGTTCAGTGACCTGATGGTCGGCTTTCATGGCCCAGAGACGGCGGCGGTGGCTGAGGCGTACGACTTTTCCGGCTTCGCGACGATCGCGGATATTGGTGGTGCAACCGGAAACATGATCACCAAAGTCCTGGCCAAGGCTCCGGGGGCACGCGGAATTCTATTTGACCTGCCACACAATGCGGAGAATGCGACGGCGTTGATTGACGAGCGGGGCATGACCGGCCGGGTCAGCTTTGAAAGCGGCAGTTTCTTTGAGAGCGTTCCGGCCGGCGCTGATTTGTACATGATGTCGCACATCATTCACGACTGGAGCGAGGAGCAGTGTCTGACTATTTTAGGCAACTGCCGCAAGGTGATGAAGCCGGGAGGGAGGTTGTTGATTATTGAGATGGTGCTGCCGGCGGGTGATATACCGCACCCGGGCAAGATGACGGATATTGTGATGCTGACTGTGCCGGGCGGGCAGGAGCGGACTGAAAAGGAATACGACGCGCTGCTGACGAAGGCCGGGTTCAAGCTGGAGCGAGTTATTCCGACAGACTCCGCGGTAAGCATCGTCGAGGCCGTTCTCGCCTGAGATGATGGCCGCAGGCCTATGGCGTGTCTGCCTATAACGGCGCCAGGATCAGCTATCGAAACGCCTCTGCAACACCAACTCTATGAGTCCGGCGATGAATCGGTGCAGTTTGAGGCGGCTGTAAGATCGTAGATGCCGATCCGGCTGATCGCCGGTGATTCGCGCTACGAGATGCTGATTCAAGACCTGACCTTTGCTGTCGCGACGACATGCGCATTTCGCTATACGGCGATGCGCGACCGTCTTCTTGGCAGGATTGGGCCGCGCGCGGCGAAACCGGTTGCGGGAGTCACAGACTGCAGGTTCCGTTTCCCGAGCGGGAAGAATGTTCTGGATGCGGCATTCGTGGCTCCGTCCGCGCAGCCGGTGCAGGCGGGGCTGCTCATTTGCCATGGAATTGGAGAGGTGGTTGACCACTGGTTGCCTGCGCAGCAATTGCTGGCGGCCAGCGGCGTTGCTTCGCTGGTCTTCGACTACTCCGGCTATGGGGAGAGCTCGGGGTTTGTGAGTTCCGCCCAATGTGAAGAGGACGCTGTAAACGCGTTTCACCATCTGCAAGGACTGGTTCCCTCGGCTCCGGTTTCGATGCTGGGATTTTCGATGGGCAGCGGGGTTGCCGCGGCGGTGGTTGGCAGGGTTGCGCCGCGACTGCTGGTGATGTGTGCGGCCTTTACGTCGTTTCGCAAGGCGGCGGTCAGCCTGGGTTTCCCCAGGGCATTGTGCTTGCTCGCGCCGCCTGTCTGGCGGACGGAGGAGACGCTGGGGAGTTGCCAGGTTCCTGTGCTTCTTGTGCATGGGGAGAAGGATTCGGTTTTCCCGGTGCAGATGACGACGGTTCTGCACGGATGCTGTGACGGGTTTTCAGAGCTGATGATCGTTCCCGGACTTGCGCACAACGAACCGTTTTACCAGCCGCGACTCTCATATTGGGGGCCGATTATTTCGCGGCTCACGAACGGGTCGGATGGACGGGCTGGAGCCGTGGCTCGCGATTCGCTGCAGCCTGAGGTCGGCCCAGATGCGAGCGCGATACACTTGAGTTGAGACAACGGATCGGGAAAATCAATGTTTGAGAATCTGACAGAAAAGCTGCAGCGCGCCTTTAAACACCTGCGTGGACAGGGCGTGCTGACCGAAGAGAATATCGGCGAGGCGCTCCGGGAGATCCGCGTGGCTCTGCTTGAGGCCGATGTAAACCTGAACGTGGTCAAGGAGTTAATCGACCACATTCGCGAAAAGGCTATCGGGTCCGAGGTGCTTACGGCACTTTCGCCGACCGAACAGGTCATCAAGATCGTTCGCGATGAACTGGTGGCGCTGCTGGGCAAGGACACGGCGCGGTTCAAGTTCGCCTCCAAGCCGCCGACCGTGATTTTGATGGCGGGCCTGCAGGGCTCGGGTAAGACGACCACCAGCGGCAAGCTGGCCCTGTGGCTGAAAAAGGGCGGTCATCGCCCGATGCTTGTCTCGGTCGACGTCTACCGTCCGGCGGCGCGCGAACAGCTCAAGGTCGTTGCCAAATCGGGTGAAACCCGCATCTATGAGGGCGACCTCAAGGGCGAGCAGCCCGGCACGGCTCTGGTTGAAAGGCTGGCCAAAGAGGCGCGCCGCGAGGCGGTCATCATGGGCTGCGACACGCTGATTGTGGATACAGCCGGCCGCCTCGGTATCGATGAAGAGCTGATGCAGGAGATGGAGCGGCTCAAGAAGCTGCTCGATCCGCAGGAGATTCTCTTTGTGGCCGACGCCATGACCGGCCAGGACGCTGTCAACTCGGCGCAGGATTTTCACCGGCGGCTTGGCTTGACGGGCGTAGTGCTCACCAAGATGGATGGCGATGCCCGCGGAGGCGCTGCGCTGTCGATTCGTCATGTGACGGGACAGCCGATCAAGTTTATCGGCACTGGCGAAAAGCCGGATGCCTTCGAGCCTTTCCATCCCGACCGTATCACCGGACGCATTCTCGGTATGGGCGACATGATGAGCCTGCTCGAGAAGGCTGAGGGCGTGCTCGATCGCAAGAAGGGCGAGGAGTTCGCGAAGAAGGCGCTGCTCGGCGACGGCTTTTCGCTTGAGGATTTTCGCGACCAGTTGAAGCAGATCAAGAAGCTGGGCTCGATGGAGTCGATTCTCAAGATGCTGCCCTCGGTGGGCCCGTTTGCAGGCCTGCAACAGGCTTCGAAGAATGTGGATGAGAGCCAGTTCACGCGGCTTGAGTCCATCATCAATTCGATGACCAAGAAAGAACGGCTTAACGCGGACATCATCAATGGGTCGCGGCGCAAGCGCATTGCGGCGGGTGCGGGCGTGGATGTGCAGGACGTTAATCAGTTGCTGCGCCAGTATGCGCAGATGAGCAAGATGTTCAAGCAAATGGGCAAAGGTGGCATGGCGAAGCAGATGATGCGCGGCGGCATGGGCGGCCTTATGGGCGGTATGGGCAAGCAGAAGTTTGGGCGGTAAGAACGTTTTCCGAGAAGGCGTCACCGAAGATTCAAAGCATGACCACACTTCAAGATCACCTCGACGAGATTACTGCAAACACTCGCAAGCTGGTGCAGGCGGAGCGGCTTGCAGTTGGTGAGCGGGCTGTCGAGGAGCTGTTTGCCAGCGGCATTGAGGAGCGGATTTTGCCTGTGGGAGCGATGGCTCCGGAGTTTGCTTTGCAGGATTCGCATGGCAAGCTGGTGCGCAGCCGCGATCTGCTGGCTGTAGGGCCGCTGGTGATCAAGTTCTTTCGTGGACGCTGGTGTTCTTACTGCGTGACGGAGCTGGAGACGTGGCGCGATCTGTACGGGCGCTTGCGGGAGCGGGGCGGGCTGCTGGTGGCTATCAGCCCGGAGACGCAGCGGCAGTCAGACTTTGCGGTGCAACAGCATGGGCTGCCGTTTCCGCTTTTGCATGATCCGGAGGCGAAGGTGGCGGAGGAGTTCGGTCTCACCTATACCGTTCCTGAATATCATCAGCGATACATGAAGTCGGTTCTGGTCAACCTGCCGTTTCTCAATGGCGAGGCAAGCTGGCGGCTGCCGCTTCCGGCGACCTATGTATTAGGCCGCGATGGGCGCGTGCTCTTCGCCGAAGCTCATGCTGATTTTCGTGTGAGGCCGGAGCCGTTGGAGGCTCTGGCTGCCATCGACCGGCATTAAATTTGTACCATCCAGTAAAGATGTGTTCCCTATGCAAACATGGGACCGTTTGAATTTGATCTATCGTCCATAGAATGAATTGTTTAAGGCCAGATTCAGGCAGAACCGACCGGTTTGACCCCGCCCGGCATGCCTTGTTACAATCAGATTGCGGGGTGGAGCAGCCCGGTAGCTCGTTGGGCTCATAACCCAAAGGTCGCTGGTTCAAATCCAGCCCCCGCAACCA
>Ga0182024_10001130_pt1 | contig 69089 bp, 55 predicted proteins | sample P32metaG_FD_120480 | JGI IMG/M metagenome (GOLD analysis project Ga0182024, IMG submission 120480) | Permafrost microbial communities from Stordalen Mire, Sweden - P3-2 metaG (Illumina Assembly) | ecosystem: Environmental > Terrestrial > Soil > Wetlands > Permafrost | place: Sweden: Stordalen...
CCACTGTCGCCGGCTGTCTGAACTGGGCCGGTGGGATCTATGACCAGTGCATCTATAAGTGCGGGGATTTTAGCTACTGCTTCTACGATGTGCTGGGTTGCGCGTACGACGAGTGTTTTGAATATTGCGAGCAGCACAAGAAGACAGTGTAGTCCACGCCGCCGAAGCCTCGATGTCGGAGCGCCTTCGGAAAACCTGTAGTTTTTCGGTCGGGTAACCGTGCAAGTATTTCGGTTACCCGTTTTCTTTTTCTCCGCTGGCCGAGCGCAGGCTTACGTCTTTCCCCGGAACAGAAACACCAGCTCAATAATCAGGATCACCACCACCATCAGTTCCAGGATGAACGCGCGCGCCTGGTGAAACTGGTCCATCATGAAGCCGTAAAGCTCGCCTGCGCTGCGGAGTTTCTCGTCCACCAAGCTGCGGTAATCCGGGACTCCGATCTTGGCGGCCGCCATGCGGTAGAGCCGCGCGGCGAACATGTCGCTGAGAAATTTGATGGAGTTATCCACCCGCTCGGTCAACTCGCGCACGTCGAGCCGGATGGTGTTGAGCCGTTCGGCCTCGCGGGCCAGCCGCCAGCGCGCCAGGAAGCCGGTGCCTTTCTCCAGGGACCGGTAGACATCAGTCAGTAGGCGCGTGAGGACGGCATCGTAATGGCGGAAATCCAGCAGTTGCGTATTGGCGTATTCGAGAAGCTGGATAGTGGGGCGCGCCCCCTCTGGCGTATCGTAGATGAACGCCGCCGACCAGCCGGCCACCAGCAGGTCGGTTTCGTAATAGGACATCCGCGCGGCCAGAATCTCGCTCCGCTCCGCCGCCGAAAAGACCGCTCGCTCGCCGCGCACGATTTGCGCAATCGCATCGCCGCGGGTTTCGAGCAGCCGCGCTGCGCTCATCGGCGTGCCGGCCTCATTCTCAATCGCGCGCAGATGAAAAATGAAGTAGTCTTCGCTCAGGCGTTCGCGATAGGGGTTTACCAGCGCGGCCACAACTCGTTCCACGTGCCAGCGAACCGCGTCAGCCGCCTGCTGCTCCAATTCCGGAGCGTTCATCCAACGGGCGGCGAGGGCAATGGCATCTTCCCAACTCCCCTCGAAGGGCAGTTCGAGCAGAAGACTCACGACGCCATATTCGTAGTAGGCCACGCGGCCGCCGATCAGGTCCGGACTGCCGAAAGCCGGAGCCTTCAGCGGTTCGAGGACAGGCGGCCGTGTGAACTGGACATATTCTGGAGCATGGTGGCGAAAAGGCGATTCTCGTCCCGCCGGCGGAGTGCCGAGGATGCCGCGCAGCGTATCCAGACGGATCTCATCGCCGACATCGTAAAGGAACAACACCGACAGGGAACCGGAAATCGTGTGGGGCATGCTTTAGCTTGCCCAGTGGGCGCGTATTCAACGTCTCACATTTCGATGATTTGTGGGCAAGCTAAAGCATGCCCCACCGCACATAGCCCAGAAGGGCCACAGCTTGACAACCGGGCTGGAAACTGATAAACCAGAGCGAGATTTGGTCCGGATCGAGGTAACTACGCGCCGCCATTTTTCGCCCAATCCTGGAGGGTTCGAGAGTGAGATCTAGGTTCTGTCTTTTGGTTGCGAGTTTAGGCCTGCTTGGCAGTGCAGTGCCCGCCTTGGCGCATCATTCTTTTGAAGCGGAATACGATGCCAAGAAGCCCGTGGAAGTGAAGGGAACCGTCACCAAGCTGGAGTGGATGAATCCCCATGCCCGCTTCTATATCGACGTGAAAGACGAAAGCGGCAAGGTGACCAACTGGAACTTCGAGCTCGGCAGCCCCAACGTTTTGAAGCGGCAGGGCTGGTCGCGGGACTCTCTGAAGGTCGGCGATATGGTAACTGTGGAAGGATACCTGGCCAAAGACGGCTCCAATCTGGCGAACGCGCGAAGAGTTACTCTGGCGGACGGGCGCAAAGTGTTTAACGGATCTACCGGTGGTGAGGGCGTCCCTCAACAATAGGATATTTCGTTCGGATGGAAATTCCGAATCAGGAGACATAGCCATGAAAGCTACGTTAGGTTTTGTCATCGCGGTTCTGGGAGTGGCAGCGATCCCGGTCCTCGCGCACCATTCGTTTTCTGCGGAATTCGATCCGAAGAAGCCCGTTACGTTAAAAGGTACGGTCACCAAAATCGATTGGATGAACCCGCACATCTGGGTGTATCTCGACGCCAAGAATGAAGCCGGCATCGTAGAGCACTGGCAATGCGAGGGAAGCCCCCCGAATACGCTGACCCGTCAGGGCTGGAGCAAGAGCGCTCTAAAAGCCGGCGACGATGTCACCATCGAGGGGTTCCGCTCCAAGGACGGGACCAACACCTGCAACTCCCGGTCTGTGGTGCTCCCGGATGGGCGCAAGGTGTTTTCCGGCTCGCCCGACGACGGCGGCCCGAATGCCGCCCGCAAACAAGAGTAGCCCAACCTAATAGAAGGATCGGCAATGCAAATTCGTTGGAATGGTCGCATGGCCACGGCAGCGGCCGTGTTCGCCTTTGTGTGTCTGCTACCCGCGCCGGGCACCGCTCAAGGGCGTGGGGAGCGCGGCCCCAAGCCGCCCGAGGGACCCGCGCCGAAGCTGAACGGCAAGCCGGATTTCAGTGGACTCTGGCAGCGGCCCTACGTCCCCGACATGAGCGTGACGTCGCCCGACGGGAAGACCCAGGTTGCCGACGCGACGCTGCCGGACGACCCGAAGAACAAAAACCGCAAGGAACTCCCCTTCACCGAATGGGGCAAGAAGCAGTGGGAGGCCTATGACCCGGCCAACGGCGATTACACTGGCGGTTGCCTGCCGTTCGGCCTCATGCGTTCCATGAACTCGCCCGATCCGATCCAGATCATGCAGAGCGACAAGTTCATGTCGTTGCTGTATGAGCAAAATACCTGGTTCAAGATAATCCCGCTCGATGGGCGCGCTCATCGCGATATCGTGGCCACCTGGTTCGGCGACTCCGTGGGCAAATGGGACGGCGATACGCTGGTGGTCGATAGCGTTAACTTCAACGGGAAAACACGGCTGGATACGATCGGTCACCCGCATAGCGACCAGGTACATTACATCGAGCGGTTCCGGCGTGTCGATCTGGGCCACATCGCCTACGAAGTAACGGTCGACGATCCAAAGACCTTCACGCGCCCTTGGAAGAACAGCCGCATCTTCACGCTCCGGACCGACTGGGAAATCATGGAGTACTCCTGCGAGGAGAACAACAAGGACTTCCTGGAAGGCCACATCAAGGGCGGCCTGAACCCGACCCAGTAACGCCGGCGGTCTTCGCCGCCGGTGCGGCCTGCAACTACTACCGCAACACTTTCCACAACAGCAGCAGTGTTCCTGCTACCCAGCCCAACCCGGCTTGGTATTCCTGGTTTCTAACATAGAGCGACCACCGGAAGGGATCGCCACTTCTTGCCGTCCCCGACAAACGCGGCCAGAGCGCCGGCACTTCGGCGGCATAATCTTCGTACGCGGGAAATAGCTTTCTCAGATGCTGCTCTTCCAGTTGGATCACCGGCAGATACACCAGCAGGAAAACCGCCGCGAAGAGAATGCCCAAGCCGATGCTGCGTGAGGCGATCGCCAAACCGGCCGCCACTAGCAATGTCCCCAGATAAAGCGGATTGCGGGTGTAAGCATAGGGTCCCCCAGTAGCCAACTCCCGATTCTTGGCGAGACAGCCGGCCGCCCAGGCGCGCAGAGCCAACCCCGCCAGAGACACCGGAAGCCCCACCGCCAGCCACCGCACTGTCGGATTGGAGAACCACGCGAACGCCGCCACAATAAGGAAACCGCTGGGCACGCGGAGCCGGGCTACGGCATCGGCGTAGCGCTTCGGGAACGATGCCATCAGATCAGGCAGTCGGCGGCGCGGCGCCGTTCGCCCAACACGGCCCGGAGCGTTTCAAAAACCTCGTCCGGCGAAATGCGCGTCATGCTTTCATCAATCGAGGTGCTGCGCTTATAGGTGGTGACAGCGCCTGCGCTGCGGAGGACCCGCATAGAATCGCCGTAAGGGCCGTTGCGCGCAGGGTCGGTTGGACCGAAGATGGCTACCCCCGGTTTCCCCAGAGCCGCCGCCAGGTGCAGCGGTCCGCTATCCACGCCGACCACAGCCGCGGCGCGACGCGTGGCATCGATCAGACCGGGGATACCCGAGCTGTGCCCCACCGCATCCTGGATCTGCGCGAAGAGCGCCCATGCCGAAGGCGGCCCATTGAGGACCAGTGGAAGTCCGCATTCCCGGCGGAGCAGAGCTGCCAGGGCGCGGTAATATTCGAGGGGCCACTGCTTGGCGTTCCAACCGGCCAACGGGGAGGCTAGCACGAACTCCCGCGGCAGATCGCCTTCCGGGCGCCCCAGCGGCAGCGGAAAGTTGTGGACCGCACTGGCGGCTCCGGCCGACGCAGCCAGATCGAGATGCCGGTCCACCATATGAGCCGCACGGCTTTCCGTCTTATCCGAGTAGAACAGGGCGGCAGCGCGTTCCCGGAGCTGCGTGTGGTGATAACCGAAGATGCGCGCGGGCCGGGCGGCCGAGGCTACCAGCGCCGATTTGATCAGGCCCTGAAAATCCACGGCAAAATCATAATGGTGCTCGCGTAGACCGCGCCAGTTTTCGAGCCAGCCGGCGGGCCCATCGCGCCGGAACCATAACAGCTCGTCGATGAATGGGTTGTCTTCCAGCAGAGGCGCCCACTTCGGCTCCACCGCCCAGGCCAGACGCCAGCCCGGAAAACTGTGTTTGAGCGAGGCGACCGCGGGCAGCGTATGGATGATATCGCCCATGGCGCCCAAGCGGACCACCAGGATACGGCCGCTAGCGGGTTTGCCCACGTTGAACATGCTCGATCAACCGGCGTGGCCGGCGCAAGTCGGCTGCCTCCAGCCGCACCCCTTCCGCTGGCTTGACACTCTCGATAAGTCGATTGAGATCTTCATGATCCGCAGTTACAACGAGTCTACCATGGGCCGTGCCGCTACCATTTCGGCCCGCGCCGCCTGGGACGGCGCGGTAGTGGGTCGGGCTTCACGATCTGGCTTGGTGAGTCCACGCGAGGGCGGATTCCTCCCAAAGCTGGAGTCCGGCGGCCGTGACGCTGTCCGCAGTCACGCGAGTCATACAGCGGTGGTCAATGGGGCACTCGCGCAAAAGGCAAGGGCTGCACTCGGCATGCGCGCGGACGACGCTGGCCAGCGGGCCGGTGGGTCCGGTGGTGGTATCGTCGGTGGCGCCAAACACCGCCACGGTAGGCACGCCCAGCGCCGAAGCCACATGCATGGCGCCAGAGTCGTTGGTGAGGAATAGCCGGCAGGCGGCCGCCAGTTCGAGGAACTCACGCAGGCTGGTTTCGCCGGCCAGGTTCCGTACGTCGACGCCAGCCGTCTGCAGATCGGCGGTGACCTGCTGGCAGAGAGACCGCTCGGCCGCGGAGCCGAAAACCAGCACCGATCGGCCGAGCCGGGCCGCGCTCTGGGCGAAGCGTTCCGGCAACCAGCGCTTGGCGTTCCCGTAGGCAGCCCCAGGGCTGATCCCGATGGTTGGGCCCTCAATGCCCAACCCAGCCATATGGCGCGCGCCACTCTCACGGGCCGCATCGATGCCATCCAGACGGATGGTTGGAGTGGGAGGGAGGTGCTCGATCAACCCGGCACGCCGGAGCAGTTCCAGGTAGTAGAAACGCTCGTGGCGCGGGATATCGCCGGGCTCCGGAACCGGAATCGCGCGTGTGAGCAGAAACCCGCGGCCATCGCGGCGATAGCCAATGCGCTGGGGAATCCCGGCCATCCAGGCCATCCACGCGGCATCGAACGCGTTTTGCAAAAGGATGGCGCATTCGAAGCGCTCGGCCCGCAGCGCGTTCGCAAATTTGCGCTTGGCGCGAAACCCTGGTTGAGCGCTGTAGACGATCACCTGGTCGATGGATTTTTCGCGCGTGTAAAGGTCCGCAACCCAGGGACGGGCAACCACCGCCAGGTGGGCGCGCGGAAAGATCTCGCGGACCGCGCGGATGGCAGGCAGGGACATTACCGCGTCCCCCAGCCAGTTGGTGGCGCGGACTAAGACTCTCGAGACGGAAGACGGGTTAAAGTCCACCGCTTCCGAGCATAGCAGCCAAGCCTAAGAGGCGGGAATGGAGCGCTATTTCAAATACACGCCCAACATCCCGCGATCTTCCCATTCTGCGGCGGAGCGCCAGGGAACCCCTCCGTCCTGGGGCTTGAAGAAGCAGATATTGTCCTCACCGTAACGAGCCCGCAAGGCCGTCAGCCACTCAGCATCCGTCAAATCGGTCATGGTTTGTGGCGGATATCGCAAATTGCCCAACCACTTCATAACATTACCTCATGGTACTGCACGGGCCGTGCCGTTGTGTTTCCGCTTAGTAAGGCGTTCAACAGCAACCCATTCCGTTTCAACTGCATAGTCACCGTTGGTGCGTCCCGCAAGCCGCTGGGAACGTGGCTTACTGTTGGTAGAGTTCGGCTGGACTGCAGAAACTGATTAGGGCGGCGCGACGTAGCGTAGCTCGGACCCAGGCAAACTACCAACAGGCGGGCCACTAAGCCGCACCGTGCCTATAGTTTCCGATCGATCAGGCAGGAAGCACAGTTCTAGCGGTACTGACGAGGTTCTACCGTATCATGGGCGATATCACAGGCGATTTGCGAGGCGGCTCAGACTCCGCCGAATTGTTTTAGGGTGGCTTGGATCTCGGTCGCCAGTTCCTCGGCTTCCTTGCTCTGCGGGATAGCCTGGAGGGTCTCGGCGGCGGCCCGGCACATCAAGATGAACCGATCCTGCCGGTCCATGCCCATCGGGCCGAATAAGTCGGATTCCTGGTACAGCAACTTGGCCATGCCATACAGGAATGTCTCCCGCGGTATACGCACTGCGGCAGTTTGGAAAACCGCTTCCGCCTTGACCGCATCGCCGGAGCTGCCCACGGCTCCCGATGCAGCCAGGAGCACGCCTCGCTGCAACATGGCCCTCAAGAGGGATTCGCGATCCGAATCGGAAAGCCAATTACCGCCCGAGAGCTTGGCGAGCGTATCAGGCGCCGCGGCATCGCCCGGGGGAAATCCGAAAGCGAGCAGCACCTTCGCGTTCTGATCGGTCTGCGCCATGGTGTGTATGGCCTGGGCAAATTCGAGCGCGGTGGTGGCAGCCATGCTGCGCAGGCTGTTCGCCTGCCTGCGAAACGTTACTGCCTTGGCCGGATTCGCGCCGCCCCCGGCATCGTAGGCGTTAGCCAGCTCCGTATACCCATTCGTCAGGCCCGCCGATACCACAATCTGCCAGACACGTGCCGGCGCTGCAAACGGGGAATCCGTCTGGCCGAGGTCCACGAGAGTTGCGTCCGTTGTCACCAGGTCGCCAGCCCGATAGCTGTCCTTCGCAACTGCCCAGGAGAAGGCGGGAGTGCCCGGTTTGATCGGCGGAGGTCCGCTGGAACACCCCGTCGCGACACCAAACGCCAGCAGCAATATCAGAATCCATGCAGCTTTCATAAGGACCTCCCCCACTTGCCGGCATACCGGCTTAATAGAACTATAAGGCTCTAATATCCTTAATGCAAGGGGCAGGTTTAGGTTGGCCGAACTCGCCTCGATTCAATGCCGCCATCCGGTTATCGAGCGGCCTGCGCGCTACTAGGCGCGGGCACCCGGTTGCGCCGGGACGAGCTCTTGGAGTTCCAGTCTCACACCATCGAAACAATGGAGCAGAGCCGTAATACTAACGCTTCCAAGCCCGAGCGCATAGAGCGACAAGCGGACATGAACCACCGCTATCCCAAGGGCAAATCTAGCTTGGGTCTTGAGGAGCATGGCGGCGAGATCCGGGCGATCGCAATCGGATTCGACCATCAAGAGTTTGATGGCCAGGCAGACACGCTGAAAATCGGTTTGCAGCATACCCAAGGCAGTGCGGAAGATTCGGCAGCGGCTACGCCGGAGTTGCCTTAGGCGCTTCTGGCTGAAACCGGGTTGACCAAGAAACCTCTCGTACTCCTTCGTGTCCAGGATGCTCATCATGGGCCAATAGCGCTCAACCGACAACTCGTCTATCCATGTGTCGTACAGCACGAGGTCGACTCGCGGCAAGGCGATCTTCCGGAGCAGAAGCACCAGGCATGTGATAACCAGTAGAACAGCGCCTGCCAGAATTGCGATCATCTCCATCTCCGCATCCATTCTCGCCCATCTACGGCAAAAATAGCTTTGCAAACTCCGGATACTAACGTTAGTTAGTAGTCCTCTGAAGAGGCACCGCCCCGAGGCACGTGGCTAGGCGTCGCGGACTTCTTTGAAGATGGGATCCGTCCGGGTTGTGAACCTGAGGTTCGCGATGAGTAGAAGATGGCCCTGACAGCAAAGGGGTTAGGGGGACTTTCGCGAACCTGAGGTTCAGAACCGACCGCGCTCAGTTGGGCTTGGCGGCTGCGCCGGCGGCGTTCTTCTCTTCGGCGCGCGCGCCGGAAAGAATGCCGAACATGCCGTAGTTTCCCTCGTGGCAGGCGTACTCGTAGATGGGGTCCGTCCGCTTCGTCATGGAGATCTCCACCGTCCAGGGCTTGGTGTATACGGTCGGATCATCGACCGTGGCGCGGTAGGTGATGGTGTTCGCATCGGTGCGGGTGAAGCGCTCCACCACGTGCAGATTCTGGTCGGTCATTCCGGTGAGGTAACCAACTCCGAAGCGGCTCTGGTCGTTAAATTTGAAATTGTCCGTCTCGACCACTAACGTGTTGCCCTCCCAATGGCCGCGCGAGTTTCCCTTCCACTGGTGCATGGCCGCCGCAAGATGTGGACGCCCGTCCAGGGGGATGATGCGAACGTCGTGATTCATTTCGGCGAGAATCGTCACGTACCCCGGGCTCTGCACGATCTGGTAGTTGTTGTTGTACGGCTCGGGGAGCATGGGCGGTCCGGCGGCGCCGAACAGGATGCAGCGCTCGGTCAGGTACCGGTCTTCGGGGCCATCGGCGGGATGAAGCGCCTGCTCGCGGCGGAAGTTATCCGCTCGCTTCTGGGCCTCCGGCGTCATGGCTGGGATCCTTCCATCTGGCGGATCGACCACCAGCGAGGTTCGCCGGCTCTTGACCACGCGCGTACCGCGGTCGAACCAGGCGTTGTTGTAAGCGCGGCGGGCAAGGTCGCTATCGCCCGTGCCTTCCAGGCGATCCACATCGTTAGCCTGAATGCGCTGCTTTTCGAAGGCCGCCGCCTCGTCTTCCGTGAAGAACTCCTTGGTCCCTAATTCGGAGGGCCGTTGGAATGGCGTCAAGGTGGCATTGGTCCAGGTGCCTTGTAGGTCACGTTGCCCACGCATGGGCGCCACCAGCGTCACGCCAATTAAAGATGCAAGCGCCAACATTCTGATCGACACGGAATCAGCTCCTCTCTACCGCGCGGTGCATGGTTCCGGATGCCACCCGGAAGCATCCGCAATCTTCTTGAAGTGGCTGGTGGTGACGAAGGGGATCGCCAGATACACAGGGTCTTCCACTACCGTGGTTACCATGAACCAATTATCGCCGTTGGGCTCGTCGAAGCGGTCGTAATACTCTTTGACCACGGTTCTGTCGCTGTAAGGTACACCATTCTTGCGCAGGTATCCGGGGCGAAGCTGCGTGGTGATCACTTCGAGCGAACGCGACTTAGCGCCCAGCCGCGGAGCCTGGATGAAAGGGACGGGCGGATTAACCGCTGGCGGCGGCCCTTCCCACTTGGCCGCCGAATACCCCTGCCAGGATGGCGCGGCACCCCGAGGGGCCTCACCTGCGAAACGAAAAACGCGGGTCTGCTGGCCGGCATCCGTTTCGATGCGCAGGGTATTGTCGTCCTGCCAGGTGATGTGCAGACGCCCGGGCACGCGCATGATGGCCGGCGCTCCGTAGGCCTTGCATTGCAAGCCGGCCGCTTCGTCCTTGGCCGGATCCCAGGCATCGATCACCTTGCGGGCATCCGCGTTAGTGGGGATGCTGGCGGCATCTCCCTTGAGGGGCGTAACCATGCGCCAGCGCCAGTCTTCCGTCACCACCGAGACCCAGTAGCCCGTGAGATCGATCGGGGCGGCCGGGCGTTGCGCGTATACGCGATGGGGAGCGGCGAGCGCTAGGGCTGCAGCAGCCACCCAGGCAGGAACAAAAAAAACCGGACACAGGCAGGAATGCCTGTGCCACGTGGCACAGGCATTCCTGCCTGTGTCCGGTTTATTCTTTCCTGCCCGTGTTCTCGGCACAATACAGGTGCGCTTCATCGGGCACCCCCCGTCTTCCGCGTCAGGCTACAGTAAATCGACTCCACGAATTGATCGCCTTTCACGAAGCTGCTGCTCGAGACATACTCGGTGTCGTAATCGCGGCTGGGACGGGCGGCCTTCACCTGCTCCAGCGTCATACCCTTCTTAACCATGTCTTGAATCCGGTCGCGAACGATCACGACCATATCGCGAAACTCCACCACGTCGGCGTCGTCGCAGATCCGTCCATGGCCGGGAATCACGTAGGTGCCGCCTTCCTGCGTTTTCGCGGGGACGGCCAGTTGCAGGATGTGATTGAGAGCGGCGATCTCTCCCTGCACGCTGCCGCCTCTTTCGAGGTCGAGAAACGGATAGGCATCGGGCGTAAAGATATCCCCGGTGGCGATCACATCCGAGCCGCGGAACAGAACCAGGCTATCGCCATCGGTGTGGGCATTCGGTTCGTGATAGACGATGACCGCCTCGCCGTTGAAGTGCAGATTCTTGGTAGCGGTGGCGTACTCGTCGATGGGCAATCCCGCCTCAGGAAAGGCCGGCTGGCCCGCCACCGGCACGGTGAGCCGATTGAGCACGTTCTCGTGGCCGACGATCAGCAGCGGTTGCGCGGGATCGCCGGCATACATTTTAGCGATGGCCGCATTGCCACCGACGTGATCTGGATGCATGTGCGTATTGATGATGTAGCGGACACGGCCGGGCGATAGCTTGCGGATCTCGGCCATCAATTTAGGCGTGGCGGGGGTAAGCCCGCTATCGACCATCAGCACACCCTCTTCGCCCACCTGCACCGTGACGTTACCGCCGGCGCCGGCCAGCAAGTAAATGTTGTGCTGCACCGGCTCCACGTGGATACGGACGTCATCGGCATTGGGCTGCGATTGCGCCGCGGCGGCTGCCAGCAGAAGGAAGAGTGTTCGAATCATTTCCGTGTTCACCGTGCAGGCGGGCGTGGAGGTATGGGGTCTAGACAAATCTGTCCCTCGGCGCCGCAAGTGCAATATCGCTCGCAGCGCGCCGGCGTCTTGTCCGGCTTGCCCATTTTTTGGCGGTATTCCGGATACAGTGTTTCAGCGCCGCCGCGGACCGCCTCGTAGGGCAGCCCATACCAATCCGCGACTTCGTGGAGGAAGGGATTGGTACCGGGCAAATGGTTGGGCACGTAATCCGGCGCCCGATTGGGGACCTCCGCCGCGGCCTCGCAGGGATTCGTCACCATCTGCTGCGAGGGATCGAGCACCCAGGTCTGCGTCCGCACCAGCGGCTCTGTCAGGAAAACGGGGTCGGTGACCACTGTGGCGACGGTCAGATAGTTCCCATGCCGGACCCAGTGCTCAGTGAAGGTTGCCTTATCGCTGCGCGGGAGGCCATTGCGCTTCAGATAGCTCTCTTTGAGATGGGTGGTGTAGATATCCAACATGTTGTCGTGCCACGCTGCCGTGGAAAAACCTTGCCACGTATGCGGGGCGAATTCGGAGGGGTGGGGCCGGCCATCCAGCCAGATGGTCCGCTCCATTTCCTGAAACCACATGCGCGTGTGGAAGGCAATCGGGCGCTGGGTTACGGGATCGAGAATCGTGTCGACCCGCATATTGGCCAGCCCACGCATGGAATAGTCCGCGCTGTGCGGGCGGCATTCGTATTCACTGACCACGGAAATGCGGTCGGCGTCATAGCTGTCCGCCCGGAGGCGTGCGGCGTCGTTGATCGGGATCCCGGTGTAGTCTCCCAATTCGGGGCCGGGAATGCGATCGGGGAGATCTTCATGGTAGAGGGGAGACCAACTGCCGGAAAAATCCGCTTGCGCGGATGCGGCCACGGCCATCAGACCTAAAACACAAAGGCGATATACGGCCATCGACATGCGTGGCTCCAGTAACCCCCGCTCCCTGACGGTCGCGGTTCGGTAACGGTGCGCGATCAACGAGGCCTTGTTACCGAACCGCGACCATGAGGGAGCGGGGGCTGTTCTGGTAAAGCTTAATGCAGATTCATGACCCTGTCTATCACAGTCTTTACCTTGCCCTCAACCAGGCAAACTCGAATTCGAGCACGCCGCCCTCTCCGGAGATATGCTGAAGTTCGTCAAAGACCGGGAGCACCAGACTAGGATCGTCATTATGGAAATAAGCCAGCACGCCGCCCGGATGGTCGGGGCGCGTGAATAGAGTCATATTGCGACACGGCCCGGGGAGGAGCGTTTCGAGCTTGCCATCCCACTGCCACAACACACTGCCGCCAGAGTCGTACAGCCGCAGGGCCAGAAATCTCGCGGGACCTGGCGAATCGGATGGATCCAGCCGGAGGCGGTGCAGCGCGGGAATTCCAGCCGGAATCGCGAGACGAACGATGCTCGAAGTGAAGCCGACGTCCGTCTGCACCCGGCAACTATCGATCTCGCTGAAATCGGGTTGCGACGGCGTGCTCCAGAAGAGCTGACAGGTAATCCGCTGGGGCTCGTACGGGTCCTCGTCAAGAGACTGCGGCGCGCCATCGCCATCCAGCGGGGATGTCATCATTCTGAGGGCTCTTCGCACTTCCAAGAAAGCGGAACGCGCGGCCGTGAGATCCCCGGCTTCGAGCAACCGGTATATCGTTTCGGTACAAACCAGCTCAAAACTTCCGGCCTGGCCAACGCCGTGGCTTAGTACGCCATGGTTGAGCGCAGGAGTCACGATTCGCTCGACGATCGCCGCCGGTGACTCGGCCAGATCATCCGCCTGAAGCCCCAGCACCGTCATTAGCGATTCTATTTGTTTAGGCCCATCCTGAAACCAACTCTCATATGGAATCACCGCCTTCAGACGCTCGCCGGCCCATTGAATGGCGAGCATCGTGTGATCCAGCCAGAGCAATTCGGAAAACATGCAAGGGAAGCCATTCCTTCGCTCGAGTGAGAGCGCAACCGCACGCGGATCTCTCAGGCACAGGACGTACATTGGCTCCACGCCGCAAATCGCAAAAGCCTGCCGGTAGAGAGGAAGCAGCACAGAGATACGCGGATCTTTGAATCCCCATGCCCCCGGATTCCGTTCCATCTTGCTCTTAATTAGCGACACGAGCCTTTGTCTAGCGGGTTCGAGCGACGGCTGGCCGGCCCAGTTGTGCGGGAGCGCGACCGAGAACAGCGTTCGCCAGGTCACGCCAAGGCAAGCGAGAATACTCTCGTTTAACTCAACGATCTCGCGGGATTCAAAATAGCCACGCTCGTTGTTCGCGTCGGCCGGTATCAGGTCGTCATCCAGCCGAACTCCCAGCGCATGCAAGACATTCGTACACAAGGAGGTGCCGGATCGATGCGCGCCCAGAACCACGACCGCCACCCGGCTGCCCGCAGGGGAGTCGCCCTCGACGACACTGGCGGACCGCTGGTTGGGATCGGACTGTACGAAATCCGCGTTGGACATGACAATGTTCGCCGCGCCACCTGGCTTCAGAACAAGACTCGTCTGCCAAGGCCGACACGCATTCAAAAAGGGTTTACTCGAAACGAGACGGAGAGGCCGGGAGCCACGGGTACACTAGAGAATACCATTTTGGCGGTTGTCGCAAACGCCGCGCGGCCGCTGCCGGCAGCTTCCGAGCCGCGCATCAGTTAGCGGCCCTCCGCTAACCTTTTAGGACCTTGCACCGCCCGTGTCGCGGACCTAATATCGGCCCAGGCTTTTTGCAATGAAACGCGGTGCGTTCTGCCTGGCGCTGTTTGGTTGGCCGATGTCCGGCGCTGACGGCACTCCCGCCAAAGCACCGGTCGCCCTGTACGCGCGTTTCGAGCATGAGCCTCCCGGCAGCGCGACTGAAGTTCTGCAGCGAGAATTGCGCGCGATCCTCTCCCCTGTGGGCTTCAACTTTGAATGGCGCTCCGCCAACGATGCCGACAATGAGGTGTGGGCGGATCTGGCCGTCGCCACATTCAAGGGCCATTGCGATGCCAGAGATTTGGTTCGCGGCAACCGTTTTGCCGGAGGCGCGCTAGGCTGGACTCACGTAAGCGACGGAAAAATTCTCCCGTTCGTCGAGGTCGACTGCGACCGGATCGGCGCCTTTCTCGAAAGCGAACTGTTTGCTCTTCCTCTTCTGGCTCGCGAGAAGGTCTTTCAGCGGGCGATTGCTCGTGTGGTGGCGCACGAGTTGTACCACGTCTTCACGCAAACCAAGGAACACGGCCCCTGGGGAGTCGCCAAAGCAGAGTTCAGCACGGAGGAACTGCTCTCCGACAGATTCCAGTTCCAGAGCGCGGCAGCGTGTGCTCTGCGGCACAAAGGCGCCCAAGACTGGCTGCAGTTCTCAATCCGCGGCCAGTAGCGGACCGGCCTTGGGTGGCCTAAACGGCAACTGAAAGCCAGGTGAACTGAGCACTACGAAGCCCGACCGTGACTGCTCGCCCTGCTGCGGCCGCGAGTTGGTAGGGCGGACCCCCGGTCCGCACGGGTCCCCCGGACCCGTTCTTGGTTTGGCAAATCAAGCCTCGAAACCCAGGCAGGTCGACCAGGGGGTCGACCGCGGACCGGGGGTCCGCCCTACCAGAGCTGCTGCTAATGCGGCGATCCCGACTGCCCAAAATACGGGTGCGGCTCCGGAACGGCCGAGCCGTCCTTCCGTGGATCGGAGGCGCCGTAGTTGATGTTAGTCACGGAGTCGTGCAGCACCGCTTGACCGCCTCCAACGGTGTCGGAGAATGCGCCCAGCACCTTCAACTCATGTCCGCGCGCCGAAAGTTTGTCGCGCACCGCTGGACTAACGCGGCTCTCGATCGACACGTCGCAGCCTCCGAAAGTCAGCTTGGTGAATCGCGGCGCTTCCAGGGCCGACTGGATATTCATCTCGTGGTCCACAATGTTGGAGACGAACTGGGCGTGGGCCTGCGCCTGGTTGAACCCTCCCATGATGCCGAATCCGATGTGCGTATTACCCTTCTGCATGAAGGCCGGGATGATGGTGTGGAACGGCCGCTTGCGCGGCGCCAGCGCGTTGGGATGGTCCGGGTCGAGCGTGAAGAGACCGCCGCGATTGTGCAGCGTGAATCCGTAATCGTCCACCACCACCCCCGAGCCGAACCCGGAGTATAGGCTCTGGATCAGAGACACGATGTTGCCGTCCCGATCCACCACGGAGAGATAAATCGTGTCGCGGCCGACCTCCAAAGGCTTGCCCGGTGGAACCGAGCAGTTGGCCTGGGCGCGGTCGATTTTCCCGGCTCGCTGGCGCGCATAGTCGAGCGAGAGCAGGCCATCCACGGGGACTTTGGCGAACTTCGGGTCGGCCACGTAGCGGTGCAGGTCGGCATATGCCAATTTCTGCGCTTCGATTTGCAGGTGCAATTCCTCCACACCGCGCGGCTCATAGTCGGCCAGCGGAAACTGGCTAAACAGGTTCAGCATTTCCAGCGCGGCGATTCCTTGCGTGTTGGGGGGAAGCTCATAGACTCGCCAGCCGCGGTATTCGGTGGAGACCGGCTGCACGAATTCGGCTTGGAATTCGCTCAAATCGGCCAGCGCCATCTTACCCCCGAGGCGGTCGCTGGTCTTCAGAATGGCATGGGCGATCGGCCCGGTATAGAAGGCCGCGGGCCCCTCGGCGGCGATGAGCTTCAACGCGGCGGCCATCTGCGGATCGCGGAATACTTCGCCCACTTCCGGCGGCGCGTCATTGCGCAGGAAGATGCGGCGGGCGTTTTCGTCGCCCTGCAATTTCTTGGTGCCCAACTTCCAGGCCTCGTGGATGATCTCGGTGACGGGGTAACCGTGGTCGGCGTAGTAGATGGCCGGCTGGAACAAATCGCTCCACGGAAGTTTCCCGAAGCGCTTGTGCAGCTTCGACCAGCCTTCTACGCACCCGGGCACCGTCACCGATTGAATGCCGGCCTGCGGCATGGATTTGCTGCCGAGCGACTTCAGCAACTCGATGTTCAGGGCCTTAGGGGCCCAGCCGCTGGCATTGATGCCGGTGAGCTGGCCGGTTTTGGCGTCCCAATAAATTCCGAACAGGTCGCCGCCGATTCCGCAGCTCATCGGCTCCACCACACCCAGAACGGCATCCGCTGCGATAGCGGCATCGATGGCCGACCCTCCGCGCGCCAGCACCTGCGCGCCCGCTTGTGATGCCAGCGTCTGGCTGGTGGCCACGATGCCGCGATCCGAAATGGTCATGGATCGCGCCTGATTCCGATCCTGCGCGACTGCCGGGATCACGAGAATGAGAAGGAGTAACAGCCTCATGTTACGCGATGATAGCAATCCTTGCAGGCCGCGGCACTGGGGCTTGTTACAATATGTCGCTTGTTACAATAGACGATTCACACCCATGTTGGATGATTCTATCGGTGAACTGGAATCCAGTTCCTTAGCGCGAATTGCATCTGCACGCTCCCCGGAAGAGCTGGAGGCGGTGCGCGTGGCCGTGCTGGGCCGCAAGGACGGTGCGCTCACCCAGGTGATGAAAGGGCTGGGCAAGCTGCCACCCGATGAGAAGAAGCGCATCGGGACGCTGCTCAATTCTGCCAAGCAGAAGATCGAGGCGGCGCTCGAATCGCGTAAGCAGCAGTTTGCGGAAGATACGCTGCGGACACGCCTGGATGCGGAGTGGATCGATCTCACGCTGCCGGCTCCCGGCCCGCGCCGGGGCCACTTGCACCCCATCACGCAGATCCAGCGCGAATTGGAGGAGCTGTTCATATCGCTGGGATTCGCGGTGCTGGATGGGCCCGAGGTGGAAACCGAGTATCACAACTTCGACGCGCTCAACATCCCTCCGGATCATCCCGCGCGCGACATGCAGGACACGTTCTGGCTGGATGGCGGTAATCTGCTGCGCACACACACTTCGCCCGTGCAGGTGCGCGGCATGGAAAAACTCGGCCCGCCGCTGCGCATGATCGCGCCGGGGCGCGTGTTCCGCAATGAAAGCGTCGACGCCTCCCACGAACACACCTTCTATCAATTGGAAGGCATGATGATCGACCGCGACGTCTCCGTGGCCCACCTGCTGTACTTTATGAAGACGCTGCTCACCGCGATCTTCAAGCGCGAGGTCACAGTGCGGCTGCGGCCCGGCTATTTTCCGTTCGTCGAACCGGGGTTTGAGCTGGATATCCAATGCCTGATCTGTGGCGGCTCGGGCTGCCCGGTGTGCAAGCAGAGCGGTTGGGTGGAGCTGCTGCCGTGCGGCTTAGTGAATCCGAATGTGCTGCGCATGAGCGGCATCGACCCGGAGCAGTGGAACGGCTTCGCCTTCGGCCTGGGCCTCACGCGATTGGTGATGATGCGTTACGGGATTGACGACATCCGCCACTTGCAAGGCGGCGACCTCAGGTTCCTGGAGCAATTTTGAATTGCCGTGTAGCACAGGCCTCCGGGCCTGTGTCTGGTGTTGCGTAAACAGTCATGAAGTTTTCCTACAACTGGATTCGGGAATTCGTTCGAGACCTCGACTGCGCTCCCGGCGCGCTCGAAAAGCTCATCACCATGAAGACCGCCGAGTGCGAGGGCATTGCGGTAACCGGCGCGCTGCTCGACCGGGCTTGTGCGGCGCGCGTGGAATCCGTCGAGCCGATCGCCAACAGCCATAACCGGAAGGCCGTCGTGGATGCCGGACGCTACGGGCGCAAGACGGTGGTCTGCGGGGCGCCCAACTGCCGTGAGGGGATGGTGACCGCGTACGTTCCCGTGGGCAAGAAAGTTGTCAGCGGCGTCGAGAGCGACGGTATGCTGGCCAGCGCCGCGGAGCTCGACATCAACCGCGATCACTCCGGCGTTCTCGAACTCGACGTGCAGGTGGGATCGCCGCTGCCGGGTTTGACGCCCGATAGCGTCATCGAGATCGACAACAAGTCGATCACGCATCGCCCCGATTTGTGGGGTCACCACGGGATGGCGCGTGAAGTCGCGGCGATCCTCAAGCACGGCCTGAAAGACCCGGTCCGCCTGGATCTGTTGCCCAGCGGGCCCGCAGCCATCAAGATACAAATCGAAGACCTGACCCTGTGTCCGCGGTACAGCGCGCTGGTTTTCGAAAATGTGACCGTAAAGCCGTCGCCGCTCTGGCTGCAATACCGCCTCACCGCCATCGGCCTGAACCCCATCAACAATATCGTCGACATGACGAACTACATCATGGCGGAGCTGGCGCAGCCCATGCACGCCTTCGATGCGGACCTGCTGAAGGGCGACACGATTTTCATCCGTCCGGCCAAGCCGGGCGAACATTTCCGTGCACTCAATGAGGAAGAATACACGCTCGACCCCTCCAACCTGGTAATCGCCGATGCCGCGAGCGCGATTGCGCTCGGTGGCTTGATCGGCGGCCTCGATAGCGCGATCGGCGACAAGACCACGCGCGTGGTTTTGGAAAGCGCGAACTTCCAGGCATCCTCCATACGCAAGACGTCGTCCGCGGTGAAGCTGCGCACCGACGCTTCCATGCGTTTTGAGAAGGCGCAAGACCCGGCCAATACGGTTCGCGGGCTGGCGCGGGCCATGGAGCTGTTGCAGGAACTCTCGCCCGGGATTCGCCTGGTGGGCGGCGTGGCCGATCAGAAGAGAGAGATGCCGACGCCCGCGCCGATCGAACTCCCGCTCGACTGGTTGCAGCGCAAACTTGGTCGCGCGATACCGCCTTCGGAAGTACGCGAACTGCTGGAGGGCCTCGAATTCGGAGTGTCCGAGCCGAAGCCAGGTGTGTTTTCTGTGAAGGTTCCGTCGTGGCGCGCCACCAAGGACATCACTATCAAGGACGACCTTGTGGAAGAGGTCGGGCGCATGGTGGGCTACGATTCCATCCCGCCGGCTGCCCCGCTGGTGCCCGCGACTGTACCGCCGCAAAACGCCGGCCGCAAGTTTCAGCACGAGGTGCGCAACATTTTCGCGGATGAAGGCTTCACCGAGGTTTACAACTACTCGTTCCTGAGCGAAGAGGCCGTCCGCGCCTTCGGCTTCGATCCCGCCGGCCATGTGCGCGTTACCAATCCGATTGCATCCGATCAGGTGCTGATGCGCAACTCGCTACTCCCCGGTATCTGGAAGAACATCGCGGAAAACTTGAAGCACCGGGAGAATTTCCGCCTCTTCGAAATCGGCCTGGAGATTCACAAACGCGACGGCGGCCTACCCGGGGAAGTCCCGCACCTCGTGGCCGCGATTTACGACCGCCACGGCGATGGCGCCCCCGGTCTGCTGGAGAGCAAGCGAGCCGCCGAGTGCCTCATGCCTGGGGCTCAGGTCTGCCCCGGTGAAGCACGCCCGTTCGAGCATCCGGCGCGCTCAGCCGACGTGTTGTGGCGCGGCGAAAAGGCGGGACGTCTCTTCGAACTGCACCCTTCTCTTGTGGAAGCAGGACGCGCGGCGGTGCTGGATCTCGATCTCGCCGCGGTCGAGCGGCTCGCCTCCGCGGAAAAGAAGTACACGCCCATTCGCCGCTATCCGTCCAGCGGCTTCGACCTCTCGGTGATTGCGGGCTTGCGCGAGTATGCCGGTCAACTGGAGACCAGGATCGCATCCTTTGCCGGGCCTCTACTGGAATCGATCCAGTTCGTTCGCCAGTACTCCGGACCGCCTCTGGCAGAAGGTCAGAAAAGCGTTTCGTTCCGCCTGACGGTGGGATCCGCCGAGCGCACGCTCTCCTCGGAGGAAGTGGGCGAGATCCGCGGGCGCATCATCGACGGCATGCGCGAGCTGGGCTACGAACTGCGCGTGTGACGACGAGCCGCACCAAGACCGGCGGTTGGGTCAAGCGGGAACGTGGTCTGTGCCGGTGGTGCGGCGCGGCCGTTCCGCGCGGACGGTTCACTTTCTGCGGCGCGGCCTGCGTCCACCAATGGCGGCTGCGCACGGACGCCGGCTATCTGCGCGAACAGGTTTTCGCCCGTGACCGGGGCGTCTGTGGGCAGTGCGGTATCGATACGGAAGCCCTGCGCAAGGACAAACGCAAGCTGGATTACGCCGCCCGCAAGCGCTTTGAGAAGGAATGGGGCGGACGGCGGCATATTTGGGATGCCGACCACATCGTGCCGGTAGCCGAGGGCGGAGGCGAGTGCGATCTCTCCAACATGCGCACGCTCTGCCTGCGCTGTCACCGTGCCGCTACGGCCGAACTAAGAAGGCGGCTGAAGGCCCGCTCGGCGGTCGTTCCAGCGGATCAGAATGTACATCACCAAGGCCAGCCCGATAGCGACACCGACCAGATTCCAGGCGTTACGCTGCAGAAAACCTTGAGCGTCGGCGCCCAGGTGAACTCCCAGGTAGGCTTCGCCGAAGTAGCGGATCATGCGCGCCACCAGGACCACGATCGAAAACCGCGCAATCGGCGTGTGCAAAACGCCCGCGGAAATCACGAAGACTTTCAGCGGCAACGGTAGAACGGGTGTCGCGGCCGGAATAAACACCGTGAGCAATCCGTAGCGGTGAAACCATTTTCGGAAACGCTGGGGCTTGCCCGGTTCCGGCACATGGCTGATGAAGCGGCGGACACCGTAACGTGCGGCCAGGAAGAGCGCCAGGTTACCGCCCATCGATCCCGCGACTGCCATGAAGGCGGTGAAGTAGGCGCGCTCCGGAGCCCTCACGGCGATCACAATGAGCAGGGCATCCATGGTGGCTGGAAGCGGCAGTCCCAGCGAATCGATCACGCCGATGAGAAAAACACCCCAGGGGCCGTAAGCCACCAACGCGGCTGTGATTTTGGCGAGCACGGTTTACGAGACTTCTTATGTGGCGCAGGCACTCCTGCCTGCCGGGTCGAGACTCATCTCGACCCCAGCGCCGGCATGAGTGCCGGCACGGCAGCCTGAGAGGCTGCGCCACGATCGCTTCGATGGAACGTTATAACACAGTAGTCCTAGATAATATCCGCGAACGATTTTCGCAGCTTGTAAAACCACGCGTGCCCGATCACAAAGACCACGGCCGCCACAATCCAAAGCTTCCAAAGAGGCCCGAAATCCGGGGCGCGGTTTTCCAAAAAGATCGCGCGATAACCGCGCACCAGCACGTAGATCGGATTCTTGGCAAATAGCGGCAAGAACTCCGGCGGCAAAGAAGCCTCAGAATAACAGATGGGCGTCAGGAAGAACCACAGGGTCAGCACAAATCCGAGGATCTGTCCGAGGTCCCGCAGAAACACGCCCAGCGCCGCCAGAAACCAGCTCACGCCCGCGGTGAAAAGGATCTGCGGGATCAGCAGCAGCGGCAGCCACACGATCGACGAAGGCACCGCTCCTCGCGCAATCACGAGGAAGCCGCAAAAAAGCAGGATGGCGAAACATTCGCTCACCAGGCCGGAGACCACCAGGTTCACGGGCAGCGTCTCCACGGCAAACACCAGCTTCTTAATGAAATTGCGATGCTCTAAAAGCACGCTGGCGGAGCGGCCCGCCGCTTCATTGAACGCCAGCCAGGGCAGCATGCCCGCCAGGAAATAGAGCGCGAACCCGGAGCGGCTCTGGTCGCCGGCGAAGCGCGCCCGCAGCACGATGCCGAACACGAAGAAGTACATGAGCATCAGCAGCAGAGGATTGATCACGGTCCAGAAAACCCCGGCGAACGATCCGCGATAGCGCCCCAGAATGTCGCGGCGCACCATGGTGCGGATGAGCCCGCGATTGCGCCAGATGCTGGTCAACGGGTACGTGAACGCGCGTCCAACGGCACGCACCGCACGCTCGCGCCGCAACGTCCTTTGAGTCGCCACGCGCATCCGCGATACGCGCGCCGCGCCGCCGGCTATCACGCCCTCCACCAGCAGGAACGGCCAGCCTCGTTCGTAATACCAGCACTCACCTTCGCGCATAGGCGAGAGCAACACCTGGTATCGCCCATCCTCCGGCGGCAGTTCGACATCCAATCGCACCCGCGCCGATTCGCCAGGCGGAATATCTGCTTCGGGCGTGACCCGCGCGCCATCAACGATCAACGTTCCGGTATCGGCGTCGAACAGGTGGTAGCCGATGCCGAAACCTTGCTCCGGCCGCCAGGTCTCCGCGGAATCGTTGCGGATGGAAAATTCCACGCGGGCCGCACGCTTGTCCGCATCAAAATGAAGCTTCGGCGATAAGTACGCGGCGTTCATGAGTACAGCCACGCAGGATAACGCTCCCGCACCGGCCCGCTCTTCCGGCCCACGGCGTAGATGCCGTCGCCGCGCAGTTCGGTTTCCAGCCAGTAGCGCTTCAGCAGGTGCGATACCCATCCCAGCTCCGGGTGGGGCTCGTCGCGAAACTCGCCTGTTTCCAGAAGCGTCACTTCAAAACCCGCGGTCTCAAACAACTGGCGAATCTCGCGCGGCGTGTATTCGCGGTTATGGCGCGCGTCCACTTCCCCCGATTCGGAAGGCCGGATGTACGCTGGAAAGAACCCCGGATGGTAGCCTTTGAGAATCGCCGCGATGGCCCGAAGTCCCGCGGAGTTGGGGGTTGTCAACACCAGGTGGCCTCCCGGCTTCAGAATCCGGTTGATCTCGCCCATCAGGTGCATGGGGTCTTCAAACAGATGCTCGATCAGCTCGCCGCAGAGCACCGTCGCATAGTGATCGTCGGGATAGGGATAGCGGTCCTTCTCGGCGTCGAAAAGATCGACCAGGCAATCGAAGGGCTCACCTTCTTGGGAAGTGACGGCACGATGCTCCACGCGTCCCAGCGGTCCGTAGTAACAACCGCGGACCTCGCCGTAACCCAGTCTGGTGCGGAGTGACGGCGTAATCTGCAAGTACGCGCCCATTTCCAGGATGCGATCGCAGGGGCCACCCCGTGGCGTAATTTCGAGGGTCTTCAACAGTCGTGTTTGATGCGTTGCGAGGTACCCGCGCGAAGCGTCGCTGGTGGCCCAGCCGCCGAGGTAGTCAGAAGTCCCGGGCGGCAGCGGTTCTGGCGGCGCCTGCGGCTCAACCGGCGCTTCTTCCTGATAGGCCACGCCTCCCACGACACTTTCGAGGAACCGTGCATAGCGGCGCGCTACGGCGGCCCAATTGCATTCGCGGGACACATACTCGCGCGCGCGCACGCCCAATTCCCGGGCGATCTCGGGGCGCGACACCAGCAGGTTGAGGTACTCCAGGATGAGGTCCTCCTCGCCCGCTCCGACCGGCACCTTCAAGCAGATTTCATCGGGGAACTCCTGAAACGATCCGATGTCCGACACCATCACCGCTTTGCCCAAGCCGAGCGATCGCAGCAGGGTTCCGGAACTTTCGCCGACGGTTGGATAGCGCAGGTTCAGAACGATGTCGCAGGCGCTCAGGTAGCCCACGAACTCTTCGATCGGGGTGAAGCCAAGCACGCGCACCTCGGCCGCAAGACCCATATTGCGGATCATCGGCTCGATGGGATATTCGGGATGCTGTTCGCCCACCAGAATCATGCGGGCCTGGGGCGCCAACCGCACCAGGCGGCGGAAGGCGCGCAGCGATTCCGCGATCCTTTTATAAGGCTTCAGGAATCCAAAGATTCCCACCAGGGGCGTGGTCTCATCCAGGCCCAGCTTGTAGCGATACCCATTGCGGTCACCTTCCGGAATCCATGCGCCGTGGGGCACCACGCCGATAGGGCCCTGGAATCCGGCCGCGCCAATTTCATCGCGTAGAAAACGGCTGTGCACCACCACCCCGCGCGCCGATTCCAGTATGCGGCGGGTCAGAGGCAAGCCTTCGTAGTCCGGTCCGATTTCCAGCTTCCGCACACGTTCGGCGAAGGTGCGTGCGGCGGCCCCGCCATTGTACTCGCATTCCCGCACATAGCCATCCCAATCGCCGCGCTTGATGGTGAGATCGGCGATCAGGTGGTGGAGGTTCGATTCATGCATGACTACCACGCCCGGGTGTCGCAGCGCGGTTTCGTATACGAAATCGTGATAGCCGTTGTTGCCCACCTGGTATAGGGCGATATCGAAGCGCGACGGATCAAACGCGCGGTCCGGGCCGGAGAAAACTTCCAGATCCACCAGTGGTTTCAGCGAGTCGATTAGGGCTGCGGAATAATCGGCGATCCCGCTGCGCGCCGGCGGCAGCGGGGAAAAGAAGGCAACACGCATGCTCCAACTAAGTCTACCGAACCAACTCCATGACTATGGTACCCAGGTTCGAGGGAACTCGCACTAACAGGGGTGTTCGCGCAGCATCGCGCGCAAAGAAGATTTCAAAGGTGGCATTGGACGCCGGGCCCCGGAACGAAACCGTTACGCGATCGGTGATGGCAGGCTTGTCGGCCACCGTGACGGTTTGCGCGCCGGTATACTCCAGCCGCACCGAATAAGCCGATCCGAAGAAAACATCCTGTTGTGGCGGCACGCGGCCCTGCCCCAACTCACGCCGCGCGAAATATAGAAACGCGAGGGCATCGCGGGCGCACGAACCGATGGTCACTTCAGACTTGCCGCCATCCTTGGTGACGCGGAAAGCCCTTCCTTGCTTGTAGTCGAAGGTGGTCTTCTCACTGGAGTTCTTCTTGCCGTGGCTGGTGCCGCGCTCGAACTCGGAAGAACATTGCCCGGCGCTGGTTGCAGAATGATAACGGTCGGCAATGGGGAAGCCGGGGATGCCAACGTTGAGGGAAGTGGCGAAGTCCCAGTCGTCACCCGAGTGATGGGCAGTCAGATTCGCGTCACCCAAACTCAGGCCGCTGGGCCAGTTCACCTCGTAATGGAGCGTTTCGTCCTGAAACGGAAATCCGTTGGGCGTGTCGGTAGCCATCGCCAGCGCTGCTGTCTGAAACACGAACAGCAGAACCCGCCGACCGATGGGCATCAATGCACTGCGGTGACGGACGTAACCGGATGCATCACAGGCTGGCGCTGTTCGGCCACTTCACAAAACACGTTGAGTGTCCGCTGCGCCGTCTGCTGCCAGCTAAATTGCGCTGCCCGATGGGAACCCAGTCGCTCCATGTGCGCCCTCAGTTCCGAGTCTAGCAGGAGATCGGCCATGGCGCGCGCGATCTCGTCAACCGAGTAGGGATCGAAAAGGATCGCCGCTCCATTGGCTACCTCCGGCAAGGCCGAGATGCCCGAGCAGGCCACCGCGCGCCCGCAGGCCATGGCTTCCAAAACCGGCAAGCCGAAGCCTTCGTAGAACGACGGGAACACCGAGAAGTCGCAGGCATTATAGAGGCTGAGGAGGTCCTCATCCGATACGAAACCGCAAAACCGGATGCGATCGGCGACGCCCGAGGCGAGTGCGGCCTCGCGTACGCTGCCCCCAAACCATGTCTCTTGTCCGGCCAGGACCAAACTGTGCGGGAACTGCGGGCACTCCTGAATCAGACGGGCGAAGGCGCTAATCAAGCCAATGTGGTTCTTGCGTGGCTGCAAATCCCCGACCGATAAAAGAAAAGGCGTAGAAATGGAGAAGCGATTACGCACCCTGGACCTGGCCAATTCCCGAGATATCGGCCTAAATCCCGACGCAGCATTGGGAATTACCACAACTTTATCCGGGTCAATTTCCGGGTACGCCCGCAGAATCGAGCGCCGCGAGAACTCGCTCACGGTCAGAACCCGCACGGCCTGTTTGACCGTCCGGCGCACCGTCAACTGCAACTGCCAGGCCCGTTCGCGCGGAAAATACTCGGGATGGTCCAGAAAACTAACGTCGTGGACGGTCACCACCACGGGCACCGGACAAGCCAGCGGCGCGGTGTATTGCACATGGAGGAGGTCGGGGCGGTCCGCCAACACCCGGGCGGAAAGGCCCAATCCCAGTCGTACAAATGGATTCGCGGAGATCCGGCGGGTCCGGATCGGCGCCGGAACCATGGAGAAGGCATCCGTCTCGGAGACATATGCAATGAATTCCGAGTCCCGTTCTTTCGCAAAACCCTTCAAAAGATTGCGAATATACACTTCGTTGCCCGTCAAATGACGGCCGACAGCATGAGCATCTATAGCGAAGCGCATGTTTGGCACCGGCAACATAGTACCAGTATAGGGAGTTGACACAATACTGTAGTTGGTTAGATGTGCAAATTTTCCCAAGCTTTTTCCCATGTAAATTGTTCTTCTAACAAAACCCTTCCGGCGCGCCCCAAGTCCGCCCGCAGGCGTTCATTTTCCAGTAGACGCGCCACTGCCTCCGTAAATTTCAACGGGCCATCGGCCAAGATAAGGTGCCGGCCATCCTCGACAGGCAGTCCTTCGGCGCCTATCCGCGTGGAAACTACCGGCAGAGCGGCTGCCCAAGCCTCCAGGATCTTCAAGCGGGTGCCGCTTCCGGAGAGTAGGGGAACCACCGCAACCTTTGACCTGGCCAGCTCCGCGACGGCATCTTCCACTGGCCCCGAAAGCTCGATGCGCGGGTCACCCGCGGTCCACCGCGCCACTGCTTCCGGGTTCTTGCCCACCAGCCGCCAGACCAATCCTGGCCAGCGCTCCCGCAGATGAGGCCACACTTCCCGGCTGAAGAAACGCACCGCTGAAATGTTGGGGTGATATTCCAGGTTCCCCGAAAAAACGATCGCATCCTTTTTATCGGGTGAAGGGAGCAGCGGCATGAGCCGGATCGCGTTGGGATACACGTTCACGTGCGCCTCGGGCGCCAGTGTTCGCACTTGTTCCGCGTCCGTCTGCGAGGGGACCAGGATCTCGGAAAAATGCGGGAACCATTTCCGCTCCAGTTCGGCGGCCGCCTGGGCGAACGCCCGGTGCGCGAATGCGGCTGCGCCGCTCTCCACCTGCGCGCAACGCTCGTGCAGGACCGATTCAATGTTATGCAGGTCAAGCACCGTGCGACGGCAAACCGAAGAAATCTGCTCCCAATAAGGAGCGCACCAGAAGTGCTCGATGATTCCCACGGCGTACTCCTGGTTCTCGACGGCTCGAGCCACCTCTGCTGCGAATCCCGCGAACCGGTCGACCAGGGGAGGCACACGGCGCGCGAGGCGAACCGCATTGCGGATACCGCGGCTGGCTCCGCTCTTTCGGTGCGCCGGGAGTTCAATAACCGAGACCCGCTCGACCAAACCACGCGGAAGCTGTGCCGTGGGATCGCGATCGCCCGGCTGCCGGAAAACGATCAGGTCCACGCTGTAGGAGCGGGCGAGGTAGTGGAGGAGCGAAGCGCTTCGCAAAGCGCCACCGCCCGCCAGCGGATAAGGGGCTTCTGGCGATAGGATTAGGGCGCGAGGCCGGGCACCGCTCACCGGGACACCCGCATATTTAGTTTTCCAATCCAGTGGGGCGGGCCTTCCGGCCTGCCGCCGGGCTTTCGCTCGGCGCGCCGCGCGGAAGCGCGGCGGCAGCCCGAAAGGGCTGCCCCACCTCTAGCGGCCAAAGCGCCTCCGAGCTTCCTCATAAACGTCATAGGTCAAACGGGCCGACCGTTCCCAGGAAAACTCTCGTGCGCGCGCCAGCGATTTGGCCCGGCGTTCCGCTACCCATTGGGGGTTGGAGGCTGCCTGACGCATGGCTTCCGCCAATTCCGCCGGGGTATCGGCGTACACCGCCGCATCCCCGCCCGCCTCCCGGCAGGCCGACGACGTGATCACGCACGTGCCGCACTGCATGGCTTCCACCACCGGCAAACCGAAGCCTTCGTACAGCGACGGGTACACAAACACCAGCGCCCCCGAATAGAGCTGAGGCAGATCCTCATCGGGCACTTCGCCCGGTAGCCGGAGCCCAGGCTCGGCGGAAAACTGGGGGCCATCCGAGCGGCGCCGGCCCGCCAGCACCAAGTCGATTTCGTAATCCCGCCGGACTTCACGCCATGCATCAATCAACATCGGCAGATTTTTGCGCGGCTCCCAGGTCCCCACGAAGAGAAAGTACGGCCGCGCGGGCGAACTCTTCACCGGCCGTAGCCAGGACGCCGCGGCTTCGGGCACAGCCACGATGCGCTCCGGGTGAATTCGAAATCGCGCCAGAGCCTGTTTCCGCACCGTCTCGCTGGGCGTGACGATCATGGTTGGAATCCCCAGCTTCAGCAAAATGCGACAGCGCCGCCGCACTCGATGCGCCGCGTGATGCCAGGCGGAGTCCATCCAGGGCGAAAGGTCGTGCAGTGTGAGGACGCTCGGAAGCTGGCGAAGGTACGGCACGGCGAAGTCGGGTCCATGGACCAGGTCGGCCTGACATCTGCGGGCTTCGCGGCCCAATCCCCAAAGCCACCAACGGCGCTCGGCGGCCGTCCGCGGGCCTCCGCCTCGTTTCAAGTTTGCCGGAGCTCCCGGCGGCATCGAAAACGGCTGATCGGAAACCAGGACAAATTCGTCTTGCGGAAAATACCGCGCCAGAGCCAAGCTCAATTCGCTGGCATATCGGGCTAGTCCGCCGCTCGACAGGGCCAGCGAGGCGGCTTCCATCGCCACTCGCATGACTAAACACCCATCATAACAGTACCCATTAGTTTGTTCGAAAAGTCACAGACCTCTGGTACATTTCACGCCCCAGACTGGGAAGGAACCGGGGCCGCACCCGCGACACGCCAGTATATAGTAGACCGGTCCGGATTTTCCAAGCTGTTAATGACACGCAATTCCCGGATGGAAATCCGCATTTATCCAGGCTGGTCGCATGCGAAAGACGCTCTATCTTGCGCTGATGGCCCCGCTCGCTTCGGCGCTGGCGGCCGGCTCTGGCTCCGGGCAGATTGGTATCTATCACTGGGGCGGCCAGTATGCGCATTCGGTCAGCCAGGGCGTAGCGGCAATCGCCTCGCTGGGAGGTCAGGTCGCGCGCATCAGCCTGTCAGCCCGTTTCTATCGCGATTACAACATGGGGCCGGATTGCCTTCCCGGCTTCACTCTGTCGGCAGGAGCGCAAGATCCGGACGTCGCGAGCGCTCTGGCGAATCCGGGCATCAACGTCGTGATCATCACCGCGTACGACGGGACGAGCTACGGCGACTGCCAGCATTCGCGCTTTCTGGACCCCGCGTTCTATACGCCGCAAAACACCGCGGCGCTGCTTAGGGAATACAGCGATCTGACGCTCTACCTCTCCCGGATGTATGGCCGCACGCACAAGCGGTTCGTCATTTCCGATTGGGAAGGGGACAACTCCATCTATTGCGGGGACGCCGATGACTTCGCGCTGGTCGATCAGGTGCGCGCGAATTGCCTGTCCCAATATCAGTCGCTGTACGGGGTCGCCTCGCCGGCGGATGCGATCGAAGGACTGAAGCTCTGGCAGAATGCGCGTGCTCTGGGGATTTTGGATGGCCGCCTGCGAGCGCGAGCTGAGGGTATCGAGGCCAAGCGGGTCTACCTCGCGCCCGAATTCAACATCGTGCGTGCGCTGCACGATGGCGGCTTCCAAAGCGTTCTATACGATGTCCTGCCTTACGCGACGTTCGATTACGTCTCCTATTCGGCGTGGGAAAGCATCAACTCTGCGGATCCGACCGGCACGCTGCTCGCCGATCTGGAGACCATACGAAACGTGGCCGGCACTAATGCAATCATAATCGGCGAAACGGGTTTTAGCCGCGCGGATTGGCCGGGGCAGGATGTGACCCGCACCAGCAACGTGATTTCCGCCGCGCTCGACTGGGGTGTCGCCTACATCGTGCAGTGGAACCTGTACGATACCGATGCGCAGGACCAGTTCGGACTCTACGACCTGCAAGGCCAACCGACGCCGCTGGCCGCCTGGTTTCAGGGCTTGTTCCAGCGGCTGCCATAGGTAAAAGCACCGCTCCCTTTGGTCACGGCTCGGTAACGGTGCGGGCAAGCGGGTGCGGGCAGGCGATGGAGTTACCGAGCCGTGACCAAAGGGAGCGGTGCTTTTACCAAGTCGCCTAGCCCATCCGGCTATGCCATTCGGAGAATGGACCGAGACCGCTAACCGTTGATACTATTCTGTCAGGGAAGCTTTGACATGCCTTGGGCCTTGGCGGCGCCGAGAGGGCACCCGCAGCCCTGGCGCCGCGAAGGCTCCTGCCCTTTCCGGCCAGCCCGATCCTCAGTACCAACCCCAGTCGCGCGGTCTTGCTTTTTGCGTCAGTGTTGGTATTCTAATGACCGATAATGGCGAGCCCGGCATCGACGATTCATGGCCGCTACCAGTTGAGCGGACAACCTATTGGTCAGGGTGGGATGGGACTGGTTTTCAAGGCCTACGACGTGGTCACCAAGCGTCACGTGGCCCTCAAAACCATGCGTGGGTCGTTGAGCCCGGCGGCCCTGGATCTCTTCACGAAGGAGTGGAGCGTCCTGGCTCAGTTGAGCCATCCCAATATCGTTGACGTTCTCGACACCGGCGAATTCGAACAGGATGGCCAGACCAGGCCGTTCTTCGTCATGCCGTTTCTGCCCGGATCCACTCTGGATCAGCTCATGCAAAACGCCAGCTCACGGCTCACCCTGGAGCGGACCGTGGGCATCATCGGGCAGACTTGCCGCGGCCTGCAAGCCGCCCATGAGCGCGGACTGATTCACCGCGACCTGAAGCCCAGCAACATCTTCGTCATGGACGACGATGCCGTGAAGATTATCGACTTCGGCATCGTGCACCTGGCGGGTGCCGAATCCATTGCCGGCCTCAAGGGCACTCTGCAGTACATGTCCCCGGAGCAGATCGATTTGAAGCCGGCCTCCCCGGCGTCGGACATCTTCGCTTTGGGCGTGGTTTGCTATGAAGCGCTGACCGGCCGTAAACCTTTCGAGCGGCGGTCCGAGGTGGAGACGGCTAACGCCATACGCCGCCAGATTCCGCCGCCCATCTGCGATTTGAACCCGATGGTGAGCCAACTCGTCAGCCGCGTCATTCATAAGGCGATGGCCAAGGATCCCTACCACCGCTTCTCCACAGCGCGTGAGTTCGCCGACTCGCTGCAGCGTGCTCTGAATGGAGAAGCTCTGGAGCGCTTCGACCGGTCGAAGATTCAGCCCCGCATCGAGCGGGCCAAGAAGGCCCAGGCGGAAGGCGACCACCAGTTCGCGTCGGAAATCCTGGGAGAGCTGGAGGCCGAGGGCAATATCGATCCGGAGATGAGCCTTCTACGGATTCAACTGGACAATGCGATCCGGCAAAAATCGATCCGCCAGCTTCTGGATAGCGCCCGCACCCGCCTGGAGGAGGGAGAGTTCCCGCTAGCCCAACAGAAGATTCAGGAAGTGCTGGAGATCGATGCGGACAACGCCGACGCCATCATCCTAAGAAAAGAGATCGAGAAGCAGAGGAGCCAGTTGCAGACGGAAAACTGGTTCCGGCTGGTGGAGCAGCACTTGCAGAACCGTGCCTTCACCCAGGCGCGGCAGGGGCTGGAAGAGATCCTGAAATTGCATCCCAACGACGCGCGGGCGCGGGATCTGCTGGTGGATGTCGAACGCCGGGAGCAGGAAGCCGGCCGGCTGCGTAGTGAGAAGGAGCAGCTCTATCAATCGGCTATCAATTGCTATAACCGGGGTGAGATCAGCTCGGCATTGACCAGGCTGGAACGGATTCTGGAGATGGGCCAGCGTTCTCCGGATGCTGCCATCCCAGACCGCGATGCCCAATACCAGAGCCTCTACAACCAGGTTCGCTCCGAGAAGGAAGCGGCGCGCAGCGCCTACGCGGAAGGCAGGCGCTGCCTGGCGGACCGGAACTTCGCCCGGGCGCTGGAGATCTGCAACGACCATCTGAACAAGAACCCGGAAGACCCGATGTTCCAGGCGCTCAAGCTGGAGGTGGAAGAACAGCGGCGGCAGGAGCAGAGCGGATTTATCGCGGAGGTGTCGCGGCGCGTGGATGCCGAGCCGGACCTGGACCGGCGGGTGAACATCCTGAAGGAGGCCGTCGACCGCTACCCCAACGAGGCTCACCTGCAGCAATCCCTGCGGCTGGTGCGCGAGCGGCGCGACCTGGTGAATTCCATCGTAGCCAAGGCCCGACAGTATGAGGAACGCGGCCAGTTCAACGAAGCGCTTAGCCAGTTCGACATACTGCACAATATTTACGCCCAGTATCCTGGCATCGATTTTGAGACGGAGCGGCTCAAGCGGCGCCGCGACGACCAGGTGCGGGACGAATCCAAAGGGCGTTGGGTGGAACAGATCGACCGGCACATCGCACAGGGCGACTACGCGCGGGCCCGCGACCTGGTGCGCACCGCCATGGCGGAGTTTCCGGGTGACGCGGAGCTGAACGGCCTGGAACAGATGGCCGAAAGCGCTCTGAAGCGGAGCGCCGAAGCGGAAGAGTGGCTACAGCGCGGACAAAAGCTGTGTTTCGACCGCGAGTTCGGCGAGGGCCTGGAAGCGCTGCGCAAGGCGGCCTCGCTCGACAGCCGGAACCCGGTAATTCGTGCGGCCTTGCTGAACGCGCTGGTGGAGCATGCGCGCTCCGTGCTGGGTCAGGATTGGCGGGCCGCGGAGCCGCTCATCGAGCAGGCCCTGAACATTGATGGCGGTCACCCTTTAGCCAAGAGCATCCAGGGACTGGTGCTCGATTACAAGCGCCAGGAAATGGTCAACGTGTGCGTAGCGCACGCCCGCGTAAAGCAAGCTGCGGGCGATTTGAATGGGGCGCTGGAAACAGTCAAGGCCGTGTTAGCGGCCTACCCCAACGAGGTTCGGCTGGTACAACTCTGCGCAACGCTGCGGAACTTGGGTGCGGTGTCCGCGGACGCCCCTGCGGCCTCACCGGCGGTGCAGCAGGAGGCGCCGCCAGCAGCAGCCCGTGAAATGGCGACGACCGAACTGATACCTTCTGCCGGGCCTCTGCGCGAGGCGTCCGCCAAGCCTCTTGACGAGGTGCACGATTTCACGATGGGAATCGATCGCACCATACTCGAGAAGCTGCCAGCCCCACAGGCGCCACCGCCTCCGGCCGAGAAGGAAGCTCCGCCCGTGGTGGTTTCCAGACCGGGCGCGCCCGTCCACCCGCAGCCACCGGGCGACGCCTTGGACGAACTGTGGCGTCGCATCAAGTCGTCGCTGCAAGGAGTGACAGAAGCCAAGGGGCGAATCTCCAAGCTGGAAGCGGGCATGCTGGCGGCCGTGCCCGTGATCCTGGTGCTCGCTTTCCTGGTGACTGCGTCGCACAAGACCAAGAAGGCAGCGCCCGCGCCGGCTGCTGCTCCGACTGCGTTCCTGGTGGACGTGGAAGCGGAGCCGGCGAGCGCAAAATATCGCGTGGACGGCAATCCACCGGCGGGGTTTCCCCTGCGCCTTGGGCCGGGCGAGCACAAGGTCGAAGCTTTCGCGCCCGGTTACAAGAGCGACGTGAAGTCCTTCACCCTCGCGAGCGGCGTGCCCAGACCGTTCATCGTCTCGTTGCAGCTGCAACCGGAACTGGCGCGGCTCCGCTTATCGTCCGATCTGAAATCCGGCAAGGTGGCGCTGGACGGCCAGCCGGCGGTCGATCTGCAAGACGGAGGATTTGGGAATGATGGTGTTTCCTTGTCCGCCGACCATACGGTGACGGTAGCACAGGCGGGAAAACCGGTCCTGGAGTTCTCGTTTCGGGCCGAACCAGGCGGGATGGTAACCCTCTCCTCGCCTCTGAAGTCCAAAGATATCGATGCGGTGCTGGTCGCAAACCTGGGATCCCACGCGCGCGTTTACACCAGCGATAGTTCGCTCAAAGGCAGCATTAAGGACCAGCCACCACAGCCGATCCCTCCGGAGGGCCTAGAGCTAAGCGATCTGAACGGCAATGCCGAGTTCGTGCTGGATGACGGGAAATCGCAGCGCCCGGTGGCGATCGAGGTAGGCAATGCCCCATCGCTGGCGATTTCGCTCACCAGTAATCCCAACCAGGGGACTTACGAAATCGAAGCGAATGTACCAAACGCGGACCTGTATATTGACGGACGCAAGCGGCGGTCACTGCGGCCGGGGAAGAATTACATTGGCCTGGAACCGGGCATACACACGATTCGTGTGGCGGCTGACGGCTACGAATCGTCCCCGGAGCAGAAGATCGAACTGAAAAAAGGAGAGACCCAGCGGCTGGCGGCGATTACGCTGAAACCTGCCGTTCGCACAGCTTCGCTGGTAATCGACGGCGCCCCGCGCGATGCGGAGGTGTGGATCGACGGGCGTGAGATCGGCTCGATTGGCGGCGATGGCTCCTTCCAGCGCGACGATGTCGCGCCGACCGGGCACACCATCACGCTAAAAAAAGCGGACTTCGAGGACAAAGAGCTTACGAGAAGCTTCACCGTTGGGCAGGCAGTTCGCATCTCCGCAGCCGAGGCGCAGTTGACGCCCTACGGCATCCTGGATTTCCGCGTGTCGCCGCCCAGTGCCAGCGTGACTTACAAGCGGTTGGACGAAGCGCAGGCGCACACGGTGGAGGGGAAGACGGCGCATGTCAAAGCCGGCCGCTACACCATCTCGGCGACTGGCGCGGGCGTCCGGCCAAGGACGGATACGGTTTCGGTGGAGTCTGGAAAAACGCAGCCGATCGAATGGACGCTGGCCTCCGTGGAAGAGCCGAAGAAAGCTGCGGCGCAGCAGCCGAAACAGGCGCAGACGAAGGATTACTTCCAGAACGCGGCTTCATGGACGCAGGACGGAGATCGGTGGAGCCATGCGGGCGAGGGGATGGGCTGGTTCCGCAGCAATCAGGGAGCGTACACCTTTGAGGTGTTCAAGAAGACGTCTAAGATCGGGCCCCTCAAGAAGACTAAGCGTGTGGAATGGGTGGTCGATCAGAAGGACGACAGCAATCGGGTCGATTACTCGTTCGATTTTGGAAGCCTGGAGCGCCGAGCCACGGTGGACGGCAAGGCTTTGCCGCGCGTGAAGGTAGCGACGGGGGGAGGCGACAGCTACACGCTGCAAATCGACATCCGGCCGGAGCGCATCACCATCCGGGACGCGCTGGGCAAGGAGTTGGATCAATACCAGCGGCCCAATCCGGCAGAGGCGCTGGGCAAGTTCGGGTTCAAAGGCGATGTCGAGCTGGTGGTGAAGAAGGCCGAGGAACGATAGCAACCGCTACTGCAGCACGATCAGCAGTTCCATCTTGGGATCCACGATTTCCCCAGGCGCGTGCACCGCAATTTGGCGCGAGAGCACGATGCTGTTCCACAAGTCCCCGGATTGGTTTAGCGAAAAATACTGATTGTCCAGCTTGAGCGGGATGGCTGGCGGCGGCACCGGCGTATGGCGCAGGGGCAAGCCCGGCAGCGCGTTCCGGATCAGGTGCTGAATCTCATCCTGCGCGGAGATTTTCACGAATTGCGGCACCTTGCGGATAATGTCGTCCACGCCCATCTTGGAGCTGACCGCCAGGAAAAACTGGGAATCCCGGAAGTATTGGTCTTGCGTCACCGTGCCACCCCAAATGTGACGGTCGCGAAGTTCGAGCGGAATGGATACGAACTTGGACGGGATGACCGTCTCCATCAGATCGCGGATCTTCTCGTCGAGGAGGCGGAAGCACAAGCCCAAATCGTTGTGGTCGTAATCGGGAAGGTTCTCGGGCCGCTCTTCCAGCGAGAAGGTGGAAAGAGCACCGGCTAGCCGCAGCATCGCTACGTAGGCCGACTCGGGATGGCCCTGGCGCACCTTCCAGATATGTTTGAGCTCGGGCAGGAAGGAATTGACGGTGTGCAGCAGCCAGAAATTGGCGGTCTCGGAGGGCGAGAACTCGGCGGTGATTTTGCCGCGTTGCCGGCGCGGGCCGGATAAAGTGGCGCTCTTAGTGGCCAGGATCTCGATCTGCCGGCGCATCAGCGAGCTCAAGAACTTGCTGGACGCCAGGTTCAGGCTGGGCGCGACAAATTGGGGGTTGAGGATAGGCAGGCCGGCCGGGTTGCGGACCGCCTGCGCAATCCGGAGGGCCGAGAATCCATCGCGATACTCGTCCTCGAACAAGAGGCGAAACGCCCGCCGCGCGACCTGCACCGGTTTATCTTCATTGCCGGTATTCTCATCCGTGACCATGCGGGTTTCCGCCAGATAACGAGTGGCGGGAAGGAAACCGGCCTCGGCCTGACCGACGGACGGGATGCTCACGTTGCGGGCCCGCGGGCGGCTTTCCGGAATGGCGAGGAAGATATCGAGCGACTCGCGGGTGGGCGGAAAGTGCTCCGCCACGGACCGCGAGGGCGGCATCTCATCGGTATCGGGAATATCGAAGGGCTCCCCATCGGGCATGATCCCGGTGCACTTGGAGAGGCGCGCGATGCCGTTGCCCATGGCTTCGGAATCGACATCCAATTCGGTGACTCCCCAATTGGCGAATTGCGACGCCGCGAACCGGAACTGGAGCGCATCCTCGAAGAACTGATCCTGCGTCTGGAATTGCTGCGGGGTGAGGAACATCCCCTTCGTCCAGACGACGCGGTGGCGGTTTCTCATGCTGCCCTATAACTCCTGGCCCTGGCTGCGAAAGATGCCCGCCAGCTGTTCGCGCAGCGGGTCGCGGAGGCTCTTGACGGTGGCGACGTCGAGCACTTCGGAGAAGCTGGTGCCGCCGGCCAATCCGCTGGCAATGGTGACCAAGCTGTCAGGCGGCCGGATGGTGGCGAACGGAGCCGAAACGGTCACCAGCGGCAGGTCGCCGGTTTCAGGTGAATGGCGGACTTCCACCTGATAGCGCAGGGCGGCGAGCAATTCCGCGATGGCCGGAAACCGCGCCAAATGGAAGTGCATGATGCAGGCGCGCAGGACGTAAGCGCGAACCGCTTCCGAATCGCGCTCCTCTTTACCAGCCAACACCTGGCGCAGCATAGGGAGCGAGTAGGTGGAGGAGTACGAGATCACCCAGGTGAGCGGCGAAGTTACTTTGATGGCGCGGAAGCCCTGGTCGGTATTGGTCTGGTGCAGATACTCCCACTCGTAAAATTGGATTTGAGTGGAAATGGACTCGATGGGGAGGCTGAGTTCCGGCCGGAGGTCGAACGGCCGCAGGGCGACCTTGCGATAGAGTTCCCGGAGCTCAGCCAGGGTCTTCTCGGAGCCGCCGACGGATTCGCGTTCCGAACCTTCCATGGCGTCACCGAAGGTGCGACGCGGGCGAAAGAGTAGCGCCATGGTATCGAGATAGCCGCGGAGCTGCTTCTGGCAGACTTTGGAAACTTCTTTGGTCAGCGTGTGCAGGCGCAGCAACTGCTCGATATTGAGTGACTCGGCAGGTGCGGCAGGGTTATCCATGTGAGGCTCCTGGCATCAAAACATCCTGGGTTGTTATTGTAGCTGATTCCACGGTTGGAGGGTGGTGGAAGAGTCGCGTCATTCCAGGGGAAACTAACGATTTTCCGGTGTTCTTATTGCTGAAGTCGGGGTTTGCGCGGACCGCCAAGACTGCAACACTCTTGAGCAATGATCACGCTCACCCGCCACTCTGATTGCCTGGCGTATTCTGGTTAGGTTCTGGCGTGCTCTGGTTAGGTTCTGGCGTGGGAACGCTGGCACCGCCGCCCTGGTTGCCGGGAGCCGGCGAAGAGTTTTGCGCCGGATCCGAGACCGGTGGCACCTGCTGAGGAGCCTGCGCCCCTCCCCCGCCTGCGGGCCCACCACTCGACGGAGCCGTGCCCGCACCCGAACCAAACGTGTTCCCCACCCCAGTGGCTAACAGGCCAAACCCCCAGGAGACCACTCCGGCCGCGGCGCCCATCAATGGGTAGCCTCTCATGCTTCCAGGCCCGCTGCTCGGAGCAAGCATCCACCTGACGAAGCCCGCAACGCCAGCGCCGGCTGACCCAAGTGCGGACCATGGGAAGATCGAGATAACCGCCCCTAGAGCGGTGTTGGCGACCGCGCCCAAGAGCATGTTGTCAAACACACCCTTCATGAGGCTGCCACCGAAATAGGAGAGGATGGCGGCCGACAAACCGTCACCGACCATTCCGATGAGGCCGGCAATGAAATCGCCAGCGTTGAACCCGACCCAGCGAACGCTAATATGCTGAAAGCAGATACTGGTAGGAGCGACGAAGCTCACGAGACAGTTTGAATCCTGACAGTCCTGTGTGGGTATTAAGAAGGCTGGCGTGGAAATGGCAACTGCACAGCCCCCACCAGCGGCTTTAGCGAGAGCGGCTCCGTCCACCTTCTCTTGGACCATAAAGGATGGGAGCCAGTATTTGACAGAGGAAGAAGTCAATAGCAACGCGATTGAGGGTGTAAGGTACGGCGGCAAGATTGGGATATGGACCTGGAGGATGCCCCAGTCGTACCCCCAGAGGATATCTCCCAATCCTTCCGTCGCGACGGAGTCGAGCGACCATTTGCCGGTTATTTTCGCGCCCACAGGTGCCGCGATGATGACGGCCCAGGGCGACTTGGGCACCGGGGCGGGACTGGGAGGCAGCGGCGGAACGGGAGGGAGGTAAAGTGGCGGCATCTTGCCGTGCATGTCGACGCCCACACCTGCGATCGGAGGGTATTTGGCGATTCGCACGGTTAGACCTTCCTCATCTGAATCCGCAAGGTAGAGGCAAGTTCTTGATCCTGCCCGGGCAACAAGCGATGCGAACTCGGAGTACTGCCGGTCCAAATCAGGCTCATTAACCTGTTTCGTACATCGATTAGAACCAGATGCAGTTGCGGATCGAGATGCAGGCCGGGGCCATTCGTCGCGAACTCGGGCCTCTCGCCGGGAAGTTGGACTGGAAGCACCGGAAAATCAGGGTCCATCCCTGTTAGGACAATGTCCTCGTCTCCTCGAAGAAAAGGCATCCACAGCCCCAGGGAAGCGCAGCGACTTCCAGCCGGGTGGATAAGGTTAGGAATGTTGTCGGGGGAACCGGCGAAGGCATTACCCTTGCAAAAGTCGCTCGGAATGAGACCACTGGTCACCTCGGGCGCCGAATTCAAACTCAGGTTGCAGGCAGGCGGCATACCCAGCATGGCCGAGCGTGGGAACGACAGCGGATCGAGGTAGTCGAAACCGATCGGCAAGGGCTGCCCAGTCCAGCCCAGCGGGTTTTCAACGACAATTCGGTCGGGCGTCAGGCGATCCGCCGGGTTTTCGAGTCCAGGCAGTTCCCGGCCTTCTATGAATTCGCGGCGGTGCTCGAGGATGTAGCCCTTGCCAAACCGATTGCGCGGATACATGAGCGGATTGTTGGCGCCGAAGATCGCGCCCAGGGCGGGTTTGGCACGCCGCATGTGCTCCGGAGGTGTGATTCGCTCCACTTCTTTCATCAACGCCTCTTCAAAACGCTGATCGCGGCCTCCATACGCGTTCTCGTACCGCAGCGGCATCTCCTCAAAGGGCTGAGGCGGGGTGAACGTGATCTCACCGTTAATCAATTCGCAGAATCGCCGGCCGATGACGTCGGCGGCGTGACTGTGCTCGCCGATCTGGACCGCTGCCCTCATCATCGGAGTCGGGCGAGGTGCGTGGGCACTCGCCTGCACCACTACATCGGTGCCGGTCTTAAATCCAATGACCTCGGGCAATGATCGGTACGATACAGCGCCGCCGGCTTCTAGCGCCTCGTGGGGGGCGGCATCCTCATAGAGTGGAATCTGCTCGTCGGCCAGGCGACACCGTCGGCCAGGCGAGAAATCATAGGTTACTTTGTAAACGACTGCCAGTTCCAGAACCCCGGTGGCGGCAAACTGGGTCACGCGCAGCGGCCCGGGCTGGGGCGAGCGCATGTATGCCGGTATTTCCGGTGGCAGAGAATCGGCCGGAGTCGGCTGAGGGACTGGTCTCTTTGGTTCAGACATTTCTACACATCTTTAGGAGAGCACCGGGCCGGCCTTTACATCGGCGGTCCACCTCAGTTCAGCGCATCGTTTCTCCAAGGGGCGGAAAAGGCAGCGAAACAGACACCGATACGTAACGATGAGCGTCCGGTCTCGAGCGAGAACAACCAGCGACGAGACACGCGATGGGAACTGGCTGCGAAGCAGTCCGACGGATACGTAGGCGGTGGGACCGGTTTGCGGCGGCATCGGAAAGACGATATCGCCATCGCCCGAAAGCCCGATTAACCGCAAAGTGTCTCCCAGGTCGGAAGCCTCGGCAATGAGCTCTGGAGCTGCATCGTTGAACGCCGATTCTGTCTTGGCGAGCAGTGCCGCCTCCGGGTCCTTCTCCGGGATGCCGGTTGCGTCGAGAATCCCCGGCAGCTTGAAAAAGCACGCGGGACGAGGCTGGTCTGTCCAGTGGCGGATTAGGTCGTCAGGCCTCTCCAGATTGGGAAGGGGGCTTCCTGTCGCTTCCTCCTCCGTAAGATAGAGGCCGCGCCCCTCGGGGTTCGCAGAATGCATCATCTCGATGCCGTCCAAGACTGCTTTTCCCCCGTACGCCCGGTCATGCCGCAGCGGCATCTCCAGGAAGGGCTCGGGTTCGGAAGGGACCAGCCCACTGTCGGAATTGCCCCAACGCCGATCCCCGAAGACTTCCATTTCATGACGCATTCGGCCACACTTAATGGCCACTTTCATCTGCTGCGTGGGTTCGCCATGTCGCGCCATTGCATTGCCAAACACAAGCAGGTCGACACCTTGTTTGCGGAAGTCCAGTTCCGGTCCCAAACTAGTGCCTTCAAAAACGAAGGGCTGGTCGAAAACCGGCCAGGCTTGATCCTCACTAACAGGTATGAGCCAACCCTGATCGAGAACATAAGTCACCTTGCAGACGATGACGTACAACATTTCGGTATCACCCGTAGAACCGGTGACCATTCGCGCCGGAAAGCCGGTCAGATTCGTGAACTCCACGTTTGCTCCGAGAACTCCGGTTGTCCGACGAAAGGGATTTGCGCGAGTTTGTGGTGAGTCGACAACAGCGCCGCCTCCATCAATTTCTGCGTGCGGCCCGCGTAGTCTTCCTCGTCGCTGATCTGACTTTCCGCGCCGGCTTTGATGAACTGGCGGGCCCGCTGGTCATAAAAGTTGCTCTTTAGGTCCTGCCAGATTGCCTGTTCGCCGGCGGTCCAATAGTCTGGCCCCGGTGATCGACCGTCGATCACTGCCTGCATATAGTCTTCTCGTAAAGCACCCATGCGCTTCTCGAGGAAGAAGGCCGCCCAAATGTCTCTCGCTCCCGCCAGCACCTGATGTTACCCTCAACAGTTCATTCGAATCCGTTCGCCATCGAGTATGACGTCGTCATTGGCCTTGATATTCACATTTCCGAGCGCTGCGGTGAGATTCTGCTGGCGAGCCTCAATGGCGAGGTCTCCTTCACAGCGGATATTCCCCTCTCCTCCGCTGATGAGGACCAGCCCCTCGCGACCTTGAAGGACCAGACTTTGGGCGTCGATCGCCAGCGGCCCGGTCGATTGGATCAGCAGTCCAGCCCCTTCGAAGCGCAAGACTGGTCCGGAGGCTGTAATGAAAATGGAGAATTTTACCTGGCCATCGGAGCCAACCACTTTCAGCACGTTTTCGGCTTGGGTACGCTCCAGCACCAGTCGTTGATCTCCGATCAATTCGAGAGTTTGCGTGATAACCGTCATGATCAACTCCTTGCTCAAGCGTTGTGTTTGATAACAGAAGCCGTTACCGTCACAACCCCTCCTGTGTTCAAAGTTATACCCCCTGAACCGAGGACTATGCTGGAACCGCCCGCACTTAGAGTAATGGATGCACCGGAGGTAATGGTAACGGGGCCGGAAACGGAGATGGTTTGACCGGCTCCGACAGTGAGGGAGTCAGCTCCGGTCACACCCACCGTCCTTGCAGCGCCGACGGTTACGCTTTGATTGCTTCCTGTGCTGACGGTCTGGTTGCCGCCGACGGCAATTATTTGGTTGCTGCTGATCGTTTCCTGATCGTTAGCACCTACTGTGGTCGTTCTAGACGCCCCGATTGAGTTCTTCTGATTCGCCCCCACGCTAAGCGTTTGGTCAGATCCGATCTTGATGCTCTGGTTATTCCCGATCGTTTCGGAATCGTTCACGTCGACCGCGTCCGTCCGGTTGTTATGAACTGTGGTAGTTTGGTCGTGCTCAACGGTAGTCGACATGTCATACTGCGCGTGGACGGTGATCTTCTCCTTCCCCTTGGTATCGTCCATGGTCATTTCGTTATAGCCGCCGCCGCCGGGCGTGCTATTTGACTTGATACCGCTGACCATTCCTTCCTTGGGAAGCCCGTTGGGCGGCATCTGCTCGGCGTTGTACACCCGGCCGACGATGATTGGCTGGTCGGGATTCCCTTCCAGGAAATCGACGATTACTTCTTGCCCGATTCGGGGGATAGACACTGACCCGTACCCTTTCCCCGCCCACGGGTGGGATACGCGAATCCAGCAGGAACTGTTCTCGTCCTTCTTCCCCAGCCGGTCCCAGTGGAATTGCACCTTGATCCGGCCATATTTCTCCGTGTAGATCTCCTCACCCGCGGGGCCAACAACCAGCGCCGTCTGGCACCCCTGTATAAAGGGCGTCGGGGTAACGCGCGCCGGCCGGAACGGCGTCGAAGACGGTATGCAGTCGAAAGTGTTGTGGTAAGTCGCTTCCCCGCCGGCGCCGTTCGCGCCCACTTGGTAGCTTCCATAAGTTGTGCTGTGGCGCACCGAGGTGAGGAGATATTTCTGGTTCTGGTCGCTGCGGTAGTAATCCTCCAGCGTGAAGAGGTATCCCGTGTTGAAGTAACGGCACCCGCCGCCGCCCTGAGTTACCGTTGCGGTAACGGTCTGTTCCTGCAAACGGATTTTGGCCAGACTGTCCCCGGCCGGACGCACCAGATACTCGCCCGGAAAATCGTAGATTTCGGATTTCGTATTCGGGCCGCTTACGGAAACCAGCAGGTCGGTGCTGGGCGTCTCGAAATTGTAATCCGTGTGCGACCATTTCCCCGGCCGGAATTCCTCCTGATACGACCACTCGGTAATGACATCCTCATCTGACATGTTCCCGCCGCCGCCGCGGGAATCGTACCGCGCTGTCTCCTGGTTGGGACACGGTTCATGGGCCGCCGGGTCATTCGCCAGAATCATCACGTGCTTGGTCTCCTCGTGATGGAAGAAGTAATAGATGCCCTCTTCTTCCATCAGCCGGGAGATAAAGTTGAAATCCGTTTCGCGGTACTGCACACAGTAATCGCGAGTCGCGAAAGAGCCATACAGGCGAAACTCGTAGTCGGTAAAGCTTTGATCCGCGAAAATCTGTTTGATGATATCCGGAGCGGTCTTGTTCTGAAAGATACGGCAGTCGGAGGTGCGCGTCAGGAACCAGAGTCCGGGCACCATCTGGGCGCTGTAAGAAGTCAGGCGGCGGTCGAGCGAACCCTGGGAAAAGCGGCTGATGAAACCGTTCCAGTAGCGCTGGCCCCCCTCGCCATCATAGATGTGTACCGTAACATTCTTCCCGACCACGTCAGCGAACTTGATCGAATCGTTTTCCGAAAGCAAATCCAGGTCGAAGTGAAAAAGCTTCGAGATCGCCTCTGAGCCGGTAAAGCCGCGCAGCAGCAGAACGTCTTCACCCAGAGGCGTGGAGATTCCAATGCGGCGCTTTTCCTGCGTAATGGCCATCAATTCACCCATGGGAAGATCGCATCACCGGGATCGGTGAGGAAATCTTCGGTTCGGAGCCAGCCGATCCAGCCCAAGCGAGGAGCATCGGGCCCTTCATCACTCAAGTGGCAACCGGGAACTTCGCCGGCGCGCAGAAACATCTGGACTTCGAAGGCCGTGGTTTGCCCGACCAAAAACGTTGTCAATTCTACCAGTTTTGCCATGGCTTCCCGGTCCGGCAGGAATTCCAGGTACTGTGGCAAGGCCAGAGGGCCCAGGCGGATTCGGAATCGGGCCTGCTGGTTCCATACCTCCTCTCCCAGAAATGCGGCCTCCCCCAGTTGGTTCCATTCCCCTTCTGTAGTGAGGTAACTGCGATCCGCCGGCTCGAGTTCATACCACTCGCCGACGCACTGCTCAATCTCTACCGGAACCCGGAAGTAATTCCGCAGGATGCCGCGCAGCGCGCTGGCGGAGATGGGCCGCTGCGCGATCAGCCCCGTATACAACAACAGGCCTTCCTCGTTGAAGCGCAGTTGGTGGCGCAGACCCTCCGTGCCCAAGCCGATGAAATCGTACAACGCGTGGGTATAGGGATCGGGCTGCTGGTGACGGGCCGCACCCAGCTCGTACATGACCGGCGGCCGGTGCTTTTCCCAGGCGCGGTAAAACAACGAGAGTAAGCGGTGGTTGAACAGATCGAAGAACGCCACCATTGTGCCGTCCTTGCCCGACTTGCGCGCGATCATCCACTCGGTGTAGCAAAACGGAAGCACGCCCTGCGTACCCATCAGTCCCAGGAATGCCACGGTGACGTGCGCCGGTTCGTCCGAATCGGGAATCCGCTCGATCTCATGCACTGCACTGGGCGGAAAGGCCATGGTGACCTGAGCGCCGAAGCGCGCAAACTCCTCCTTCGGCTTGGCGATGCCGCCCACCGGCTTGCGCTCCGCAAAGATCCGGGCCAGCAAGCGCACCGCTTGAAAGAATTCGAATTCGTAGCCGCGTTCGAACAGAGCTTGTTCTAAAGAAGGATCTGTTCGCCCGCTATGGGCGGCCACTGTTTCAGGACTCCTTTCTGGTTCCTCGCGGTCACGCGACTATAGGAATTGACCGCGCTGTACAACCCCAAGAACCGTTGCAGCACCGACGCCAGCAGAAACACTCCCGTTCCCACGTATTGGTCTTCGTCGAATTCGAGCGTCACATCCAGACCCCGGCAGAACGCCACTCCGGTTTCTGACGTCACCCGGCTGATCGAGGACCGGCTGGTTACGCCCGTGATCCCGGCTATCTGCCGGCGCACGGCCGCATCGTTGGAAAAATCGTACAGCCGCAGAATCTCCTGCAGCGCGTCGTGGCCCTTTTCGACGATCGACAAATGGTTCAACGAAAGGTGTGAGATCAGCCGCCATTGCAATCCCCGTTGCGCCGGCGGCCGCACCGCTTGAGTGGGCTTGCGTATGCATCGCGTGCGCACCAAAGCCACACTTTCGGTCTGTAACTCGCCGATCTCGCCCGTCAGCTTCAGGCGCGCCGCCTGATCGCGGTTGCTACAAGTTACCCGCAGCGTCAGCATTTCCGACGGGGGAAGAGCCGGATTAAAATCCAGGTCGACCAGCGATAGATAGACTTCGGTCCCGTTGTCGTTCTTGCGGAAGGAAGGCCGGCGATGCTCGTACCAGAAGTGCCGCTGGGTTTCGTCCTGCCGTCCATGGCGCAGCGAGTAGAATGGCTCGTAGATCTGCGGCTCCTCCTCGAAGGTGGATGTGGAGGCGACGCGGTCCACCGAGTAGACCTCGGTGCTCAACTGGCGGTGCTGATCCGCAATGATCCGGTACTCCGATTTGGTTTGTGATATCCGTATCGGCTCGGCGATGGTTTCGAACAGATTGACCATAGGAGCGCAGCCCAATTGGAACGTATCGGCATCCACGCTTTGTTCCAGTGCGATCAGGCGGTGAGGCTGGTCGGCCTGCTTGAGATAGATGAGGATTTCAAACGCACTGCCGAAACCGCTCTTGGGGATGCGATCCAGTCCCGTCAGATCGACGAAGAAGAACTTGTCGGGGAAAGTGAAATATTCCTGCAGGAGCCGGTAGCCGAGAAAACTCCGGTCTGAGTAAGGGAGCATCCCTTCCTGCGTGGTGAATCCCACTGGTTTGAGGCTGGCGGCCGGCAGGAAGGCTTGTGCGGTCCCCTCGGCCGCCGGCAGGGCGCGCAGAGAAATGCGCAAGGCCTTAAGGAAAAGGAATTCGTAAAGCGTGTGCACCGCAGCGCTCTCTCCATTGAGGAAAAAGCGCAGCGTGTCGACGGGCAACTGCTCGAAACGAAGACCGCCCAGGCACTCTATTGCGATCCGAACCACGGCCGCCGCATCCGCCGGCATACCCGGCGAGGCGAACCGATTGATCGCGGAAACCGACGCTGCCGTTATTCGGAGCGGCCAAAGAGTGGCCGGGTAACACGTGCGGAAGGAGCAGACGTTGCCCTGCTCCGGTTTGCTTTGGATGGCGGTGCCAGCCGGCACCATTGTGGATACGGGAGCGCTTTGTGAAGGATCGAGCTGAAACTGAACGATGCCCTGCGGCGGAACGGGCCGGCGATAGTGGGGATAGAGCACGTCCAGAAGTGACTCGGTAATCTCCGAGTAGTCGTCGTCGAGCTTATGGTGGATGCGCCCGGCCAGCAGGGCGAACGCTTCAATCAGCCGCTCGACGTGGGGATCCTCACACGAGTCGGGTTCCAACAGCAGGCGGCCCGCCACTTTCGGGTACTTCTCGGCGAACTCCGCAGCCATCTGCCGGATGAAGTTCAGCTCCCGTTCATAATAGGGCAGCAGTTCTTCCCTCATCCATTTGTCCCGGCCACCGCAAAGCGGCGCGATTCGCGATGCAAGGTCACATCGAAGAATACAGGGTCGGCCGTTTCCATACGCAACACGGCGGAAATCTGAAATCGCAATGCCGGCCGCAGCGGATCGGGCTCCTCCATCGTTACCGCAACCCGCGACAGGCGTGGTTCGAACTGACGAATGGCGCGTTCTACCGAACGCCGGACCTGTTCCTGATTCAGGGCGCTCTTCAGATTGTGGGAAGCGAAATCCACGATCCCGAAGGTCAGCAGAGAATTCGTGGATTCGGTATAGCTAGGGTCGAAATCAGCTTGGGCGCGGCGCGTGTTCAATAAGGCGGTCAAGTCCCGGCATAACGCGTCCTTCAATTGGCGGGCCTCTTCAGAAGCGCCCATCGGCATTTCCTGCGAAGATTCGGGCTCCAGATCGATCAGCCGATCCACGAGTGACAAAGTAATGCGGGGTTCCGTACGACCGTCAGCCATGGCGCATCACTCAGTGCAGCCGAGAGCCTGCCAGGGGTCGAGGCGGCACAAACGTTCGTATAACTTGTCGCCACGCTCGGAGTCGTCGCTCTCTCCGCTGCGCTTGTACAGGCGATACAGGCGCGTCCACACGGAGCTGATCAGTTCGCTCGATTCCCAGGCTTCCAATTGCAGCTTGTCGATCTGCTCCGCCAGTTCTTCCAAAATCGAGCGCGCCAGGCGTTCGCGGCCGCTCCCCAGACAGATGTCCGCCAGCAGCAGCTTGCGCTGGAACCGGTTGCGGCCACTGGTTTCGCTGGCCGCCAGGCGCGTCATATCGGCCAGCCCTTTTTCCACCTGGCCAGAGCGGATGAGCGACTCCGCTTCTTGCCATGAGCCGTTCGCTGCCGATCCCGCCACATCGTGCAGGGTCAGCGGAATGCGCATCACCATGGGATTCGCTCCCCCGGCGCCGCTTTCGACACCGTTCCCTTCGGCGCCGGGCGTGACCGGAACCGGGTCTGGCTCGTCCCGGCGTTTTCTGGCCAGGATATCCGAGACTGACTGTCGAATCTCATTCAGCGTGGACCGGCACTGAGCCAGGTTTGGCGCGACGTCGCCGAACTTTTCGTCGACTACTTTCTCCAGCGCCTGGAACTCCTCGTAGGTCTGCTGGAAATCGGCGCTCAACTCCTCATAAGCGGCACGCCGGGTGGCCTTGATGGCCTTTTCGAACATGTCGGCAGAAATGTGACCCGCCGCCAATTGTGCGTCAAAAGCCCTTTTTCGATCGGTATCAATCTCGCCATCGGCATCCTTGCAGCTGGATTCGGAGCCTGTCCGGCGCGCATCTTGTTGTTGGAGGTGGCTATAGTCGTCGCCTTGATCGTCGCGCGCGGTGATCGGAATCTCCGCGATGTTGTCAACGAGCTTGTTATTCAGCCATTCGAAGGGGCCCGCCCGGTCCTCGGGTCCATCCTCCATAGAGGGGTAGAGGCCTTGGTCCCAATAGCGCGTCATCAATTCGCGAGTAACACGGAGACCGTCGCGGAGGCCCGCAAATCCGTGCAATTGGATGCTGGCTTCCGTGAGCCATAGAGCCAGTTGCAGGTCCTTCGAACGAGACCGCAGCGCGTCTGCAGTGAGTTCCTTTAGCGTCCGCCAGTCCGCCGATTTTTGCTCCCGTTTCGCCCACTTGCCCGAATCGAGATTGTCGTCTGCCCGGCGCGCCTCCTTGATCCGATCCCATTCGGGAGTCCAGCGCAAATCCGCCCCCGCCGGTTGGTCCGGCGAAATCGGATCAAGGATATCGTCGCTCAGCAACAGATCGGTGGGCATAGCCTAAAAGCACCGAGGAGACAATCGGAGTTACTAGGAGGCCCCTGCGCCCTTGGCGAGATTCACCTTGGTTGCCACCGTGCCTTTGGCTGCGCCCGTGTCATCCTGCTTGGTGTACTCCCACTGCATGGTCGAGTAGTCCATGGAAAAAGTATCTATGGGAAAGTTAGCATCGCCGGTGGGGGCGGCGTTGGTCCCCGCGCTATGGATCGACACGTTGGTCATGGTGTAACGCATATACACCATCGGTGACTTGCCGGTCGGCCGGGTCAACTCGATAATGACCTTGCCCATATGAGTACCGTTGTGCAAAGCCTCATATAGCTTCGGCGAGGCGCAGTCCTGCCTCATGACAATAGCGAACGGGTCATGGACAACCTCGCTTTCGTAGCCGCCGCCCTCGTTGCTGCGTGTGGCCGAAGCCGGCTGAGACATACCGTGAGTGAAGCCTGTAATCTCGCTCCAATCCTTGTGCTTGTCGTCCGTGCTGCCACCCTTGATGTCACCCCAATTAATAAACCCACTGATCGGCATTGTATCCTCCTGTTACTGAGTTATCACTCTCAATCATCGTTCCGATGACGGAGCTACACCTATATCCTTGCAACACGCGTTGCAAACCTGGTGCGAACTGGTCTGGCGGTCAGCTCTTGGGAGCCGGTAATTTGGCTACCAGGCGCAGCGAAACCGCTAGTTCCTCTAATTGGAAATGCGGCCGCAAGAATGCCACCGCACTGTATGCTCCGGGTTTGCCCGGGATTTCTGAGACCTCGATGCGCGCCTCGCGGAGTGGGAACTTAGCCTTCATATCCTGAGACGCCATATCGTCGAGGAGGACGTAATGCGTGATCCAGCGGTTTAGAAATTCCTCGCACTGGTCCCGCGACATGAAGCTGCCGATCTTGTCACGCATCATCGTCTTTATGAAATGCGCGAAGCGGGAGCACGCCAGAATGTACTGGAGCTGGGTGGAGAGACGCGAGTTGGCGTTGGCGTCGTCATCCAGATATAACTGCGGCTTCTGCGTCGACTGCGCTCCCATGAATACCGCCGTATCGGTGCCCTTGTAATAGCACATCGGGATGAAGCCCAGTTTGGACAGTTCATTCTCGCGGCGGTCCGTGATGGCGATCTCCGTGGGACACTTCGTAGCTACGTCGCCATCGTCGGTAATGAACGTGTGCGCCGGAAGTCCTTCCACCAACCCGCCGCCTTCCACGCCGCGGATGGCCGCGCACCACTCGTGCCGGGCAAACGCGTCCGTCAGGCGCGCCGCAAACGCATAGGCGGCATTAGTCCACAAGTATTTGGAGTGGTCTTTGCCGTCCACCCCTTCTTCGAAATCGAACTCTTCCACCGGCACGGTGTCCTTGCCATAGGGCAGACGCGATAGAACATGCGGCAGGCACAGCCCCACATAACGGGAGTCGTCGCTCTTGCGGAACATGTTCCACTTCAGGTACGTGTCGTTGTCAAAGATCTTTTCCAGGTCGCGCGGTCCGGCCAGCTCCGTATAGCTTTCCATGTTGAACAGGCCAGGGTTGGCTGCGGCGATAAACGGCGCGTGCGAAGTGGCAGCCACGCCCGACATTTTTTCCAGCAGTGCGACATCTTGCGGATGGCGGCCGAACTCGTAGTCTCCAACCAGCACGCCAAATGGGCTTCCGCCCAGTGTTCCGTACTCCTCTTCGTAGATTTTCTTGAAGGTTTGACTCTGGTCGAATTCGACAGCTTTGTCCAGGTCTTTGAACAGGTCGTTCTTGCTGATGTTCATCAGCTTGATTTTGAGGCTGCTGGAAGTCTCAGTCTGCATCACGAAATACTGCAGACCGCGCCACGAACCTTCCAGTTTCTGGAAAGCTTCGGCGTGCATCACTTCGTTCAACTGCCTGGAGATGAGCGCGTCCAACTCCGCGATGCGTGAGTTGATCATCACCTCGGTGTCTTTGGGGATGGTCCCTTCGCGGGCCATTACGTCCCGCACCAGATCCTGCAGCCAGCGTTTCCCTTCCTTGCGCTCTTCGGGGCTCTGACCGACGCGGCCCTCCTCCACCATGCGATCCAGAATGCCGCGGCTCTCAGCGACAGTTTCCACCGTTTGCGCTTCGAGCTTGGTCTTCGGGTCAGAGGCCATCTTACTTCTCCTTCTCCTCGCCGCTAACTCCGGCTTCCGCGCCCGCCTGGCGCAGCATATCCTCGTTGTGGATCATTTCCTGCAGCATGCTATCCAGCTTGTCGTTCCCGATCAAACTGCTGCGCACATTCGCCAGACTGTTGCGCAGTTCCAGCAGCTTGCGCAGCGGCGTGATCTGTTGGGCGACCTTGGCCGGCTGGAAATCGTCCATGGTTTCAAACCGCAACTCCACGTTCAGGTTGGTGTCGTCTTCGCTCAAACGATTGGGGACTTTAAATGCCAGCCGCGGGCCGATCTTTTTCATAACATCGTTGATGTTATCGCGATCGATGTTGACGAACTTTCTCTTGGCGATCGGCGGCAGCGCCTTTTCCGGCATTCCGGAGAGATCGGCCATGACGCCCACCACAAACGGCAAATCACGCTTCTCGATGGCATTGCCGATCTCCACATCGTAAGTGATGTGCACCCTGGGCGGCCGAACCCGCCCGAGTTTCTTCTGCAGGCTTTCTTTAGGCATCTTTCACTACTCCCGGGAAATTTCCCCCGCGCCCATAGTCTTTTCAAGGCATTAAGCCTTGTTTGTCCAGCGAGTTTATCACGACCCTTGTCTTTAGTAAACCACCCAAACCCACCAGTAGACCCTTCGTAACCCAGGTACGGTACCAGGTTATAGCGAGTTACAGCGAGAAACCCCGCCACCCTGGAAATACCTAGTGATTTCAAACGGGATTTCGTTGCAATCGGCCGTTTTTGAGTTACTGAACCGCCGCCGAAGGGCACTGCAGGCCCTCCCAGAATCTGGGGTTGAACACGTCCTGACCCGCCGGAAAGGAGACGATCTCCAGCTGCACCGGGGCCGGCTCAATCGCTTCCTTGCGCCCTTGGCCGCCGCTCTGATACTTCCATTCCACCAGTTTGTTGCCCAGCGCGCGTGGTTCCGCATCGCCCAGAATCTTGAAAATACCCCACAAACCGGGCCGCGAGGCAAAAGGAAATGCCACGGGACCGTTCTTAAGCCGGGCTATGGCTCCTAAGTCCTTGGCCCCCACACCTGACGGCCAATTGAACTGTTTCTGCAAGCTGTTGGTCCAGGGATAGACCTGCCCGTCGATTTCCAGCTCCAGGATATAGTCTTTGAAGCGGCTGTCCAGCTTGGGCCGCATCGTATAGGTGAGCCGGGGTTGCGTCGCGCCGGCAGGGTAGAAGACGTCGGCCAGCGACTGCGCCCGATTGAGAAACGCCAGCATTTCTTGAGTCACTTGCGGCTTCTTGGCGGGATCTTTGGATTTCCAGGTCGACCCCTCTTTGGCAACGAAGTCCGCCAGTGACGCCGCCTGGAACCGCCACACCGCCCCTTTCATCGGGTCCAGCAGGCCGGTCAGGTCATCCAGCGACGCATCGGTGGTCGATTGCCACTGGAACGGAAACTCGCGCAGCGTGTTCCGCTCGCTCACGCAAAACGTCCGTAGCTCGCGGTTCACCTTATCCGCACCTGCCTTGCCAAAGTCAGTAACGATAAATGGCTTGGTGAGCCGGATCGGCTGTTCCAGAAGGCTCTGTACGGTTTCATCCAGCTTGCCCACACCGATTGCCTTAAAGCCCCGGCTCATCTGCCGGACCGTATCCATAGCTTTGTCGTAGTTCTGGCTGGCGGCCTGGTAGACCGCCGGATCCGGGTTGCGCGCGCTCTGGGCGATGTCCTGCATGGATTTGCGCAGTTGCGCCAGGGCATCCATGTAGGCCGCGTTCTTATCTACCACCCAAGCTTCACTGCCGGGCGGCTCCACCCATTGCACCGGCTGGAAAGATCGGGTGACGTCGCCAGGACTGTTCAGCGCGTCCGGCTGCACCTCCTGCGGGGCCACTGCGGCTTTGGTATCGGCGGCCTTCTTCTTCAATCCGAGAAACTCTTTGAGCGGGGCCACCTTGTCCGCCAACGCTTCGATCTGCCCCGCCACTTGGGGGAAATTGGTCTGAGTCGACGTCATGGCCAGCACGGCCAGCAAGGGCGACCGATGGTCGGACAGGATTTCCAGTTTGCGCGCCGCGTCATCGGCGTTGGCGTAACGGTTGACGGAGAAGCCCTCGACGAATTTCCGCCACTGCTCCACGTAATCGCGGAAGAACAGCCGCTGGATGGCCTGCGCCGTTTCGCTGTTCTGTTTCACTTCCGCGACCAAGCCCCCAGCCTGGCCGACCACACAGGCATCACCAGCGGCCACGGAGGTGTTCTGTTTGGAGGCCTTCTCCACATAGGTCCAACCATCTCGCGAAAACGCGGAGTCCACTTCCGCTGGGCCGCTCAACACCTGCGTGTAGTTGGGCGCCAGATCGGCCAGGCGGTTGGTCTTCGGGACCTCTCGTGCCGCGTTCGCCAGGATGCCGGCGTAGGCCCGGTCAATGCCCTTGGCCTGCTGCAAATACTGGCGGGCCCGGTCGCGCCCGGTGGTGTCTTCCGGAAGCCGGGGAAGATTTCCGCCGGGCAATGCAGCCGCGTAGAAATCGATTTGACGGTCGGCCAGGGCTTGCCATTCGGATCCGTTGTTGGGGGCGATCTGCGCGCGCTTTTCCTTCAGGACCTTCGCTACGTACGCCGGCTCAGGGGCGCAACTGCCCGATGTGATCATCAGGTGAGTCTTCAAAACCCGATATACAGGGTCGTAGGAAGCGTTGGCCTCCGGGGTAGCCGCCAGACCATCCATCTCCGCTGTCATCTGGCCGTTCAAGTCGATCAGGAGCAGTTCCGCGAAGCGCCGGAAATAGGCGGTTCGAACCCTATCCACGATGCGGTTGCCGGAGTAAAGGCCCCAGTGGTACGACAAGGGCAGACCTGCTTCTAACGTCAGCAGCTCTCCCCGCATTGCTTCGAGCGCTTGCAGATCTGCCAGGGTCGCCAATCTTCCATGTTTCACCATTTTGGTCCCGGCAACGTCCGAGACATCGTGGAGAAGCCTGCGGTTCTGTATCCAAGAGACGAAGAACGCCAGGCACAACAATCCGCAGAGGCCGCAGATCGCTGCCAGGGCTATCTGGCGGTAGCGATCGATGGGGCTGGGCGCGGTGCCGGCGATGCGCACCGGCTGGTCGGCAAGCACGACCTTGTGGAACAGATCCGCGACAAACATCCAGTGCTGGCCTAGCGGCTTGCGCATCCCCACGCCGGAAGCCCGCAAATCGCCGCCTTGCACCAGTTGGGTAGCATCCCCACGAAACAGTTGCGTGGTCGCCATCTCCAGGTTGGGCGCAAGATCGACGCGCGTGGCGCCCAAATCCTGCACCGCCACCTCGCCTTCGCGCACACCCGTGAAGTAATAGCCCCGCAGAAGCGGACCAAATCCCAGAGTGGGCCGGAACACATCCGTCAAAAACTGAACCAGGGGAGAGCGGATCCGCTTCAATTCCCGCGGGAATTCATAGACAGACGGACGGCGCGTCCGATCGGGTTCGTGCGCCAACTGCGCCAGGCGTCGTGCCGCGATCGACTGATAGAGCGGACGAAAAGACGCCGTGAGACGCTTGGCTTCGGCCTCCGCGAAGACCTCGCCGGGATTGTTGGCATCCGTCCTGCCGATGGCCACGGTGCAGCCGAAAACCTGGTTCACATCGGTCTCCGGCAGCCGGTGGAAGAAATCCGTATAGAACGGGATTTTGTCGCACTTGGTGATGATCTGGTAGACCGGGAATCCGGCGCCGAACACCTCGGCGACCGAGCGCAGACGTTCCTGCCAGTCCCGGCTGTAGCGCTCGAACTTCTGCGGATCCGCGGCGGCGCCGGTAAACTCCTTCGCCTCGCAGAATCCGATCACGCCGCGAAATTCCATCCCCTGCGCCGGCTCTTTCCAAAGCCGGCGCCACATGGGAACGGCCGCTCCGCCGCGCAAGGGCCGCAGCAAGCGGCTCCATTGCCCCAGATCACCGCTGAACGCCAGCCCCCCGATCTCGACGAAAATCGCATTCTTGGCGAGCCAGATATTTGCCAGGCGGGTGGATACCACCGAGGTCGTTCCCGCCACCTGGCCCGCCAGTAGTTGCGGCTCTACCCCGGAGTTGACGAAGGTACTGGTCTTCCCGCTGCCCGCCGGCCCCACTAACAAGTACATCGCCAGCCCCGAGAGTGGCGTGGGCCCGCGGCCGGAGTAGGCGGGAACTTTGGCCAGAGCCGCGTTAGCCGTAGCGATCAGCGCCACCATACCTTCGTCGCCCTGATCGGCGGCGGCTGCGGCGGCCGCCGGCTGCGCAACCGGTGCGGCCGCGGAACGCCTGGCGGCTCTCGCCCGCCACCAACTAAAGATGCGGGCGCCAATGATAATAACCAGGATCGAGATCAGCCCAATGGCGGTCCATTGAAGTCCGAAGTGCTGGGCCTCCGCACCTGTATAAAGGTAATAGGCGCCTACCCACACCAAGCAGACATACAAGAACAGGCAGAACAGAATAACTTTAATCGTCACTATATTCCCACCAAACGGCTAAAACAGCGTGCTCGTCAGATCGTCACTCAGGGAAATCAGATTGAACCTCAATACTAAGAAGAAGAGGATCGCAAAAACCACCACCCCAATCGCCGCCAGTTGCATGCGGTCGCCACGGGGCTTGGCCAGCGTGATTGGTGCCGCGCCAGCCGGCAGAGCACCATTGGGTGATAGCTGTCCGCTCCCGCCGCGGATGTATTCGATGCGCATCCGGAGACTCTCTATAGCGCCGTCCAGCTCTCCGCGCCGCCCCGAATACCGGCCTTCAAACCCCAACAACAGACAGAGCAGGTAAACCTCGAGAATGTCCGCCAATTGCTCCGTATCGCGCCGCGAGCGGAATTGATCCAGCTTGTCAAAGAACACCACGCCCGCGTCCGTCTGGCCGAATAGCTCCTGTTGCAAGGTCTTGGTTTCCCATTCCGCACGGACGGGATCCTTGGAATGAAGAACTACTGAATCGAGAAACGCCACCACGGCAAAGTGGGTATCTCGCACGTCACGCCCTTCGTACCCAGTTGCCACAGCCACACGTTCAATCTCCTGGAGTGTGGCCTTGGTCCGTCTTCGAAACGATTCGCCGTCTGTGACATGCTGCCGCAGGGCCTGAACCCGAACGATGCCGGTAAGCAGCCCCTGGTATAAGAGTGCGAGACTTTCGGACGGTTGGTCGCCCGGCCTTTGCTCTCTACCTGGCAAATCGTCTGAAAGAGAAACAGGCATCTATTGGTAGCACCTTACACCCACCGGCTTGCCGTTTGCAAGAATAGGCGGATTGATCTAATCTCAACATGATGACGCATCGCTCGCTACTAATTGCGGCGTTGACCGCTTTGGCGTGGGCGGGTGCGTCGCCGATCCTGTCTGCGCAGTCTGCACCAACTGGGTCCAGCGGTGCGCCCCTCAGCGTGGAGGATGTCGTCAAGCTCCATGAAGGAGGTTCCTCCGATGACCTGATCATCACAATGATCAAGAAAAACGGAAAACCTTTTGATCTTAGCGCGGACGAAGTCTCCGAACTTAAGAAACTGGGCCTTTCCGAGAGCGTCATCGAATATCTTGTCGATCCGTCGAAGCCTTACGCAGGTCCGCCACCACCGAAAGAGCCGCCACCCCCGCCCAAACCAACCGCTCCCGCCAAGACTTACCCGCCCGATGCCAATGCCTCGCGGGTACCCACAGATCCGGCACTATATAGCTTTCACCAGAACCAGAGCGCGCCCGAGAAAACCGATATCAAATCACTCCTTGGTGAGAAGCAGGGCGCTGGCCTGGGCAAAGTTCTCCTGAAAAAAGGGAGGACGATGGCCTACGCGGCCGGGCCGGCGGCCAAGACCCGTGTCACCGACTCGCCTCCGGTGTTGTACATCCGCCTCCCGGAAGGAAAGATGATTGACGATCTGGTGTTGGTTGCTTTGGAAAAGAAAGGCGGCAAACGGTTAGTCGACATGGGGCCGGCCGGAGGGAAACCGGAACTCGATCCCGCCGCCATAAAACAGTTCGATTCACTCGAAGTGGGCGCGATTTTGTTCCGGCTGACGCCGGCCAAACTGACGAAGGGCGAGTACATCTTCTACTTTCTTGGTTCCGCGGAGCCACCTAAAGGCACTTACGGCAAAGGCTACGACTTTGGGATCGACGAGCCTGCGGCAGCCCCCAAGCACTAAGCGCTTGCACTGCCACCCCACCGGCGGCGAAGACCGCCGGCGTTATGTAGCGCTGGCGATCTTGTCGCCGGTGAGCCCCATGCGCGAGTAAGTGCTAAACCTCACCAATTCCATCGATACTAGTATCTTTCGGCTATTACCGGGGTTACTTTTGGCAGCTGAAACTAATTTAAGTTTCGCGTCACTCCAGTATTAGATCTTCCCCCGACATCCGACGGGGCCATATAATTGACGAGCGCATGGCAATAGCCGGCAAACTAAAGGGTCGCTACGAGGTCAGAGAGGTTCTGGCCAAGGGCGGGATGGGTGTCGTCTACATCGGTTACGACAGCGTCATGAAGCGCCAGGTCGCTATCAAAACGCTGCTGGACATGACCGACGAAAACGCGGTTCACCTCTTTCAAAAGGAGTGTGAAGACCTGGCGTCCATGACCCATCCGAACATCATCGAGATCTACGACGTCGGACATTTCGAAGAAGATAACGTTCTGCGGCCCTACCTGGTGATGCCGCTGTTGCCCGGAGTGACGCTCGACAAGCTGATCCGTTCCGGGAGCCCGCGCCTGACCGTGGAGCGGTCTGTGGACATGATCTGCCAGGCTTGCCGTGGACTGCACGCGGCCCATGAACGAGGCCTGGTCCATCGCGACATCAAACCGAGCAACCTCTTCGTAATGGATGACGACTCGGTGAAGATCATCGATTTCGGAGTTGCCCATCGCACCGAAACCAGCCGCACCATGGGCCGCAAGGGCACGCTGCTCTACATGTCGCCCGAGCAGCTCGCGATGAAGCCGCTTTCGCCGGCTTCCGACATCTTCTCTCTGGCCGTGGTGTGCTACGAAACGCTGACCCGGCGGAGGCCGTTCGAGGGCACCAGCGAGAGCTCGGTGGCGGAAGCCATTCTGCATTTCAACCCGCCGCCGGCGTCGGAAGTCAACTCCACCGTTAGCCGCGAGCTCAGCCAGGCCATCCACAAGGCGATGGCGAAACAGGCCTGGCACCGTTATACCAACGCCCGCGAATTCGGCGATACCCTGCAAAAGGCCCTGCGCAACGAGCCCATCGAGATCTTTAACCCGATGCGAATCCGGCCGCGCCTGCAGCGCGCCAGCGAAGCGTTGGACCGCGGCGACCATCAATTCGCCTCCGAGATCGTAGGCGAACTGGAGGCGGAAGGCCACCTGGACACCTCCATTAGCGAGCTGCGCGGAAGGATCGACGCGGGCATCAAGAGAAAGACCACGGCGCAATTGCTCGAGACCGCGCGCAGCCGTATCGACGAAGAAGAATACCAACTGGCGCTGCAGAAAGTATACGAAGTCCTGCAGATCGATCCCTCGCACGCGGATGCGTTGGGCCTGAAGAGCAGAATCGAAAAAGAGCGCACCGAGCGCGACGTCAACGAGTTCTTCCGGCGCGCCAACCAGCACCTGGAAACATCCGCATTCGGCCAGGCGCGCGAGGCCCTGCAGTCCCTTCTGCAGCTCAGACCGGCGGATGTGCGCGCCCTGCGGTTGCTGGCGGAGGTGGAACGGCTGGAGAACGAGCACGTCCGCCTGCGCCAGGAAAACGAGCAGACGTATCAGTCGGCGTTGGACGCCGTGCAGCGCGGCGATCTCTCATCCGCGATCGCCAAATTGGAGCGCGTCCTAGATCTGGACCGCAGCGCTACAGATGGAGGCGGCTCCCAGCGCGCCGCCACGCATCGCGCCTTATACGATAAAGTTCGCGCCGAATACGAGGGCGTGGGAAGCGCGATTGCCGAGGCCAAGCGGAAACTGGAGGCCAAAGACTTTCCCGGCGCTCTTTCCATCTGCCAGGCGCAACTGGCCAAATACCCCGGGCATGCTCTGTTTCAGGCTCTGAAAATCGATATCGAAGAGCGGCAACGGCAATCGCTTTCGGCAGTAGTGGCGGAGACGGATCGCAAAGTCGAAGCCGAGGTCGATCTGGACCGGCGCGTCGCCACGCTGGAAGATGTCCTCAAGACTCACCCGGGCGAACCGCACTTGGAACAACTGCTGCGGCGCACCCGGGAAAAACAGCGTCTGGTCGAGTCGCTGGTGACCAAGGCGCGGCTCTTCGAACAGCAGGGGCAGTTTGCGGACGCTCTCGCGCAGTGGGAGATGCTGCAAACGATTCACCCGCAGTATCCCGGCTTGCACACAGAGACCGACCGCGTGCATCGCCGGCGCGAACAGCATCTGCAGTCGGCAGCCAAGAACAAGTGGGTTGATCAAGTTGACCGGCTGCTGGAGATGCGGGATTATCCTCGCGCCCTGAGCGTGATCGCGCAGGCGAAAACGGAATTCCCGGGAGACAGCGAACTGGATCAGCTGGAGATGCTGGCGCGGCACGGTCTCGAGAAGGCGGCCGAAGCCGGACAGTTGGTTTCCAAGGGAGCGCGGGAAGCACGCGAAGGGCGGTACGAGGAGAGTATCGCGACTTTGCGGCAGGCGTACGCGCTCGACGATCGAAATATCGTGGTGCGCGCCGCGCTGCTGGACGCGCTGTTGGAGCGGGCAGGCGCCGTCATCGATGCGAAGCCGGGTGATGCCGAACAGTTGCTGCGCCAGGCGATCGAAATCGACCCCGCCAACGGGCAGGCGAAAGGCTTACTGAACGTCATCGAGGACAGACAGCGGAAACCGATCGTTGACGAATGTCTTTCTCAGGTACGGCGGCTCCAAACGCAAGGGGATCTTCCCTCTGCCATGCGGGAGCTCGATGAAGTGTTGAAGAGGTTTCCGAACGAAGCCCGCCTGCTGCAAACGCGCAGTTCGCTGACGGTTGCGCCGGAGCCAGTCAAGCGCAAGGAACCCGAGCCGGTTAAGCCTTTCGGCCTGGACACGAACACGAGTCTAGAGGATGTCACCCGGCAGTGGGAAGCGCCTCGGAAGCCGGCGCCAGCCGTTGCGGCCGAGGTCGCCCGCGGCACTGCGCCGAAGGCCACTCCGGTGGAGCGCCCGCCAGAGACCGCCAAACCGAAACCTACTGCGTTAACACTCTTCGCCCAACCCAAAATCTGGGGTGGTTTGGCGCTGGCTGCAGTGGCGATTATATTGATCGTCGTAGCCGTGAGATTCGTCGCGGGACGCAAACCGCGGGCGGCGGTTCCCGTTACTCCGCAACAGGCCGTTTTAGAAATTACCACCGTGCCGGCGGGCGCGGCCATCCTGGTTGACGGAAAAGAGAGCGGCACCGCATCCGCTCCGCTCGGAATTCCGCTGGCTGCGGGAACAGTGCAGATCGAAGCTCGCCTCCCCGGTTATCAGACCGCACGAACCACAGCCAATCTTCAGGCTGGCGTCCGCAGCCCGGTGACCTTGACGCTCACGCCCATTCTGGCGCTCAAGTTTCTGATTCCGGGCGATGGCCAGGTGACCGTGAACGATGAGCAACCGGTCGAAGTGGAGGGCGGTGCATTCTCCCGCGAGCTGACTCCGGGAAACTACTCGGTGAAGATCGCGACCGGCCGAGATGGTTCCTTGAGTTTCGGGTTCCAGGTGGATGGCGGCGGGCTGCCAGTCTTGACTGGGCTGCCCAACGCGAAGGATGTCTCGGCGATCTTGATCAGCAACTTTGGCGAGCAGGGGCGAATTTATACCACGGGACCACCGGTTCAGATCAAACTCGACGGCCAGGCGCTCGGCGAGCTCAACAAGAACGGCCTCGATCTCCCGAAAGTATCCGCCGGAAGTCATGAGTTGGTACTGGGAGATAAGCAAGACCTGCGCAAGAAATCGGCCGATTTCGGCCCGTCCCGAACCTTGACTGCGATTATTGACTCCGACCCGAATACAGGGACCCTGGTGGTGCAGACCAATGAAGACGGCGTGACGATCTCCGTCCTGGCCGGTGGTAAAGAGGTCAAGAACGGCCAGACCAAGGACGGAAGATTTCGCTTGCCGAATTTGCCCGCGAAAGCCTACACAGTGAGAGCCGCGAAAGACGGATATGACGTGGATAGCGCCGAGAAGTCAGCCGACGTTCAGAAGGGCCAGGACACGACGGTCCCGTTTTCCTTCCGCCGCAAGCCGCAGTTCGGCTCGGTTCGCGTCCGTGTGACGGCCGGTTCTGAGTTGCTTGTGGATGGAAGCCCTGTCTCTGCAATTGCGGGTGAGATTTATACCTTGGGCAATCTGAAGCCTGGCACTCACACGTTCCGCGCGCAGAAGGGGAAGCAGTACGTGGCGAATCAAAGGACAGTCGAGATTGCGGAAGGCCAGAGCGCCGAAATCGATATGCGATTGTCCGCCGCACTGATTCCAGTGGAAATCAAACGATTCCCCGCGGACAGCACCGTAACCTACACGCGGGCTCCCGATCCCACGGCTCACGCGTTCAGCGGCAACCGTCAGGAGCTTCCGGATGGAGACTACACGTTTACGGCGCGAGCCAAGGGCTATCTGGAGACGGTGCAGCAGACTCATATCTCGTGGGACTTCGCGGGCCCGGTGGATCTTACGGAAGCTCCGATCAAACAAGTCTCCGCGCAATCCTTCACTATCGCGGACTGGGGTAAGAACTGGACTCAAACGCCCGACTGGTACACGAGAAAATCCGGCGGCCCCATATACTTCCCCAAAGCTTTGGGCACCGGCGCGGTGCAGTTCACGATCTCCTGGCGAGGCAAAGGGCGCGCGCAGTGGATTTTGAACGCGGGCGACGACCACAGCTACCTGCAGTGCGAACTCGACAACGAGGGCTTCCAGATCTCCCGGGTTACCGACGGAAAGAAACCCGTGCCGATCGGTAAGAAGAAACCGGTATCGAAGAAGGATTCGTACACGATTCGGATCGAAGTGAAGCCCGACGGCATTACTCACAAACTGCAGCAGGAGAGCGGGTGGGAAACTCTCGATAGCGTGCAAGACACCGCGCCGGCAGGTGGCAAGTTCGGGTTCAACATCCCCAATGGGCAGGAACTTTTCCTGGCCAACTTCAGCCTGCAGCCGGACCGGTAAAACGGGCAAAACGCCCGGAAAACAGGCCTTAAGTCTTTTGTTTCCGTGTAAGAAGCGGGCAAGTTGCCCGCAATAGGCCTGGAAAACCCGACACAGGAAAAGCACCGCTCCCTCTGGTCACGGCTCCGTAACACCCAACGTGTCCGCGTTGCGCTCCGTTACCGAGCCGTGACCAGAGGGAGCGGTGCTTTTCCTGTGTCCGCGCTACTTCCCGACCAGGTGTGGCGTGTCCTTCTCGTTTTCCAAACAGATGTAATCGAGCAGCTCGGTATCGACCTTGAGTAACTGAGTAAGTCTGATATTCCACGGCGCCGTGTACGCCTTGGGATCATCTACCGTGACGTCGACTTCCAGTTTGCCGTAGCTCACGCGCCGAAAGCGTTCGGTGATGGTGCCGGCCTCAGTCAACGGGCTCCCCTTGCGGTCAAGCCACAACCCGTCCCGGAACCCGCTGGTCTTCACGGTCAAACTATCGCCCTCCCACTTGCTGGTGGAATAGCCATTCCAGGAGGGCTGCGGATCTTGTGGCAAGGGTCGTCCGTCGGTGAAGATCTGCCGGTACGCCGCGTTGCGCTCATTCAGAATGACGACGAGCCCCGGCGCCTGCACGATTTTGCGCATCAATGGGTCCCCATGCATTTTCAAGACACCACCCGGGAGGCAGTGCGACGTAGGATCGCCTTGACCGAAAGCGGCTTGCCGTTGCTTGACTAGGGCCGCCGCCCAGGGTTGATATGGAAGTCCGCCCTTGAGTGACCAACCCATGTCCCAAAACTCCTGAGACGTCAACATGTCGTCGCAGTTGTTCGGCGGACAGGGCCGATTGTTTTCGTCAACCCAGATGCCCGACAAATCGGGCGTGCCATCTGCGGTGCGAGGCGCGGGCGCGTTCAAGTTCGGCGCGCCATCCGGCGACCTGGGGACTCCTGGCGTCGGATAGTGCAGCCACTGTGCCTGGAGTGGCAATGCCAGGTATAAGACCACGATGGTTACTGCGAGCTTGGTAAACCTCCGCTCCGTTGAAGACGTGGGGCAGCCCTTCCGGGCTGCCGCCGCGCTTCTGCGCGGCGCGCCGGGCGGAAGCCCGGCGGCAGGCCGGAAGGCCTGCCGCACATGCCCTGGTATTTTCATCACCGCGGCAGGCAGGCCGTCGGACTCCATCCCGTGGCGTCCGGTTGCTTCTTGAACTGGTAGGATCTCACGAAGGCTTGATTCAGATAAGCCGGGTCTTCAACCATGGCGGTCACCACCAGGTATGAGTCATTCTCGGCCCCGGCAATACGATTCACATACTCGGTGAGAACCGCATCGCCGCTGTACGGAACGCCGTTCTTGCGGATGTATCCGGGGCGCATGTTGGTGGTCACAACCTTTAGATTCCCCGGAACCGTTCCCGGCGCCGGTCCTCGTCCGCGGCCCATATTCGGTAACTGCCACTGAGCCACCGAGTAACCCTGCCAACTCGGTTCGGCTTTCGGGGCGGCCGCCGGACCGAAGTGCACCAGTCTCGTCTGCGTGCCGGCATCCGTGTCGATGCGCAGCGTGTTGTCGTCTTCCCATGTGATATGCAGCCGTCCGGGCCGCTGCATCGCGCCCACGGCGCCATACGCCTTGCACTGGTTTCCTTCCGCCTCGTCCTTTGCCGGATCCCAGGCAAGGGCGAGCCGGCGCGCGGCAGCGTTGATCGGAAGATAGACGACGTCGCCTTTCTGCGGAGTCACACGGAACCGCCATTCATCCACGATCATGGACACCCAATACCCGGTCAGATCGACCGGAGCCGCCGCTTTGGCCGCCGGCAGCGCAGCGTTCCCAGCGCCGCGGCCACCCTGGGCGTGCATGGCAACTGCTGCCGCGAGGCATAGTGCCGCCCCCAAAATTCCGCGCTTCATTCCTTGTCTCCCCGTGGGGCGGCGCCATGCGCTGCCCAGCCCCAGCTATTCGAACGTACCGCCCCACTTCCAGCCGTCGGATGGACGCGTGATGTTCACCATGCGTAAGCGGTGGTCGGCCGGATTGCGTCCCGGATTGCCCACCACGATCACGTCATCGCCCGGCTTCAACGTTTCGCGCGTCACGCCCTGCCGGCCCAACTGGCCGCCGGCGCCCCACTCCACGGCCCACGTCTGCATTTCGCCCTTATCGTCGGGAGCTTCCACGTGCACGAACGAGTGCGGGTTGCGGTACAGAAACTGCACCAGTTTTCCGTGGACGGTGACCTTCTGGTCCTCGAAGTACGTGGCCGCGAAGGAGTGATGGGCGAAAGCCCGAACGCCGAGGAGGGATACCGCGGCAGCGAGTACAGCCAGCATCTTTAGTTTCATGCGATCTATCTCCAAACTATTTCTTGTTGCTCAAACTCTTATACACCGCCTCGATGAAGCGCTCACCGGAACCGTAGCGAGGGTCCCAGTCCGCTGTGAGCTTGGCCGCTTTCACCTGATCGAGCGACATATCCTTCTTCATCAGGTTCTGCACGCGGTCGCGGATGATCGTCACCATATCCCGGTAATAAGCCACGTCGGCGATGTCGCAAATCCGTCCATGGCCCGGAACGATCAACGTGCCGCCTTCGGTGCGGAACTCCGGAACCGCCAGATCCATAATACGGTTCAACGCGTCGATCTCGCCCTGGATGCTGCCGCCGTTCGCCAAATCGATAAACGGATAGCTGGTGGTCGTGAAAATATCACCGGTGGCGACGACGTCCGAGCCGCGGAAATACACAATGCTATCGCCATCGGTGTGGGCCGCCGGCTGGTGCATCAGGATCACCGCTTCGCCATTGAAGAAGTGGCTCAGCTTCTTGTCGTCGTGATAGGTATCCGAAGGCAAGGCGGCGAAGGGCAATTCCGGCTTGATTTCGCCCATGCGGTCGAGCACTCGCTGCTGTGCGACGATGGTGGCGCCTTCGGCGGCATCCCCGAATTCGCCCGTCACATTACCGCCGGTGATGGTCTTGCCGGCTTTGGAAATTTCCTCGTTCCCACCCGTGTGATCGGGGTGCAGGTGAGTGTTGATGATATAGCGGATGGGTTTTGGCGGGATGGTGGACGTCACCGGCAAGCCGCCGCGATTCGCGATCTCGCGGTTGAGCTGATCGAGCGCTGCCAGAACCTTACCCGCATTCGGCTTGAGGCCCGAATCCACTAGCAGAATGCCGTCCGGCCCGATCGAGGCGATAATATTGCCGCCCGCGCCCGCCAGCAGGTATAGGTGCCCGCGGATTGGCTCGATGCGCACCTGCGCCGGCGCTGCACTCTGCTGCGCGAACGCGGCTCCGGATACGGTCGCCAAAGCCACCACCGCGACGATCATGAACCTTCGAGTAGTCTTCACGCATCCACTCCAGTTTTCACCGTTACTATTTCGCCGCCGCGGTAGTCGCAGTCTTGGCGTTACGCGCCGCCTCCAGCTTGCGGGCCGCTTCCGGATACATGGAAGCCGCGCCACCCTGTGTGACCTCCATGGGGAGATTGTATTTCTTGCCGAACTCTCCCAGGAACTGGTTAGTCCCCGGCAGCTCGTGTGGTACGATTCCTTTCGCCCGAACCACCTCCTCCACCACGTCGCAAGGATACGGCGGTATCTGCTGGTTGAGCGCCAGACGATATTCGGAGCTTCGAATCATCGGCTCGGTCAAATAGATCGGATCATAGGCGATGGTGACCCACGTCAGATAGTCGCCGCGGCGGATCCAATATTGCGTCAAGGTGGCCCGGTCGCTGGACGGTATGCCATTGCGCCGGTAGTAATCTTCCTTGAGATGCGTAGTGGTGATCTTCAGCGTCTCGCCTTCAAATGTCGCGGTCGAGAAGCCGCCCCAAGTATGCACCGCCAGGTCCGACGGATGCGGCCGGCCATCCATATAGTAAGGATTGTCGATGGACCGCAACCACTCCGCATGGTACGCCGTCAACTGGCGCGTCACCGGGTCCACTTCCTTCCAGATGCGCACTTGCGACGGCCCGCGCGAGATGTACATGGCCCCGTGCGGCCGGCACTGCCATTCCGGCAGCGTCATGTACGAAGAGCTCCAGGCCGCGGAGCGCAGAGAGGACGCCGGGCTCATGGGAATCCCGATCCATTCGCCCAGGTAGGGATTGCCGGTGTTGTCTTCGTCCTGCACGGGGGCCCAATCCCCGCTGAAATCCATCTGGGCGAACGCTGGAACGCCGAGCGCCAGCAGAAGCAGCAAACCTGTCGTTTTCATGTCAGTCCCTGTCTAACCCACCGCTCCCTTTGGTCACGGCTCTGTAACCCGCCGGATGCCTTGCTAAGCCGTGACCAAAGGGAGCGGTGTTTTGGCACATTAACCCCTACGCCGTTTTCACGTCCTTGCGCGCCAGCCGTTCCTCGCGATACGGATCGTTGACCGCCCGGCACTCATTGTTGAAGATCATGGTGGCGCGGCGCGACTCATCGAATGGCTGCCAGTTCGGGATGCCCTTGTGATTGGGATTGCCGCTGCGGGCGAAGGCCGCCCAAGCGCCGCTCATCTTGTCCGCCAGCGGGTAGCGTTCCGGCCCCGAGCCGACCATGGACTCCGCGATATCGACGTTCTGGAACACGAATGGGATGTCGAGTGTATGATACGAGCGCAGCTTGCCCTCGCGCACTGGCGAATACCACTGGAAGTAATACTTGTAGAGCGGCGCTTTGCCCAAGGCCGCTTTACGCTCCGCCTCGGTATCGGTGCCGGTTCGGAAATTCGACAGATCGGTGGACATGATGAAAAACAGATCCAAGTTGCTCGCCTGGGGCCGGCCCTTCTTATACACCGCGATCAACCGGTCGGCGGTCGCGCCATCGAGGTGCTGGCTGTTCTGGACGCGGTCGCGCAATTGAGCATCATCCAGAGGGTCGAAGTTCACGTTGTTGTTCCAAGTGACCTCGGTTTCGGTGGAGCCGATCATCATGGGCACGTTGGCCGTGAGGGCCGGCGCCGTGGGGTCGAACGGATCGCCCGGCAGCGTGCGGCCCTCTACCACCGGATTCAGTTGCAATCCTCGGACCTCGCGCATGGCCTGCAGCAGTTGAGCCTGCGGCATCTTCTGTAGCTCATCCACCTGGCTCGGTTTCAATCCCAGCTTGGCCATGAAGGTTTCCGCACCCTTCGTGGCCCGTTCTCGGGGCTCGCCTTTCACGGCCGATCCGCTCATGGCAATAGCGCGGTGGAACAGGCCCTTGGCGGCAGGCATCGCCATCAACGTGCTCACTTTTCCGCCGCCGCCGGATTGGCCGAAAATCGTCACGTTCCCAGGGTCGCCACCGAAAGCCGCGATATTGTCCCGCACCCATTCGAGAGCCGCGATGCAATCCAGCATGCCGACGTTGCTCGATTGCGCGAAGCGGTCGCCGCCCAGCTCCGCCAGATACAGATAGCCGAATACGTTGAGCCGGTGGTTGACGGTGACCACCACCACGTCCTGCTTCGCCGCCAGATTGCCGCCGTTATACGTGGCCCAATTGGCGGAGCCGGCCGAATAGCCGCCACCGTGGAACCACACCATCACCGGCCGTTTGCCGCCGCCCAGGCCGGGCGTCCAAACGTTGAGACGGAGACAATCCTCGTTGCCGTTGCCATCGGTTTTAGGTTGCTGCGCCATCGATTCGGGAATCAAATTCGACGGCATTTGCGGCGATGCCGGTCCGAGTTCGAGAGCGTCGCGCACACCCGCCCAGGGCTGTGGTTTGGCGGGCGGCAGAAACCGTCCCGCGCCTTCGGTAGACGCACCGTACGGGACGCCCTTGAAGGTGTGCACTTTGTCTTGCATGGTTCCGCGGATTTTACCCGCGGTGGTGGTCGCGACCGAACCCGCGGAGTCCGCTTTGGCGGCGGCGTGGATCTTCGGGAGCGTGCCGCCCAGCAGCAAACTCGCAGCCAGTGACCCACGGCCCAGGAACGACCGTCGGTCCATGGTGGCGTGCTGGTTGCCCGTACCTTCCGAATTCATATGACCGCCTCCCCACGCTTCGAGTGAGATTGCGGATCATTATATAAAAGATTGCGCGGAGACGCACTGGCCGAATCGCTGCCAGCGGGCCTCCGCAATGAATGTGGAGGTTAGTCCTTTGCGGCGCGCCGCCGGCGGTACGATTTCACCGCGACGATAGCCCCAAATCCGATCAGGCACGGAACCCAGAAGCCCGGTTCGGGAACCACTACCGGGGGTGGTCCCGGTGGCGGATTGGGTGGCGGATTGGGCGGCGGATTGGGCGGCGGCGGTCCCGGTGGCTTCTTCCCGCCATGGCCGCCATGGGTGGCGCCGAGCACCCCTCCAGCCACGCCACCAACCACGATCACCGGTAACAGCCAACCCCTTCGGCCTTTTCCGCCAGGCTGCTGAGCGGGGCCAATTTCGGGCGCGCCCGGCACAGTCTCTGCGATTTCATCGGCTGGGATCGCCGGCGAGCCGGGGACGAAAACGGGAATATCGAGAACCGCAGGTAACGGTTCCGCAACGGCCACCGGGGATTGCACCGTCAGGGCGATGCGATTTCCGCACCGCGTCCGGGCGAAGTGGGTCCCGTCGGTGAGCAACAGTTCTCCCATCTTGAGACGGAGCGGCTTACGAGACCAGTAGATCTTGTCGCCGATGCGATAAGAAACATAAACCGGCCGTGCCGAGAGGGACCGGGTCGTAGTCACTTTTGAGCGGTCGAACTCACTGTAGTGCTGAGCCACCAGTGGGTCAGAATTCAGGGCACGCGTCAATTCCGCGCTGTTGTATGCACCCCCAGGGATCACCGAATAGGGGTAAACCGGTCTTCCGGCAGCCTGGGACTTGGCCGGCTGGTTCACAGTCTTGCGGCTGACCGTGTGGCGTTCGGTGGCGGTCGCCTTCCGATGCGCCCACGGCGGAGCGAGCGCGCAATACAAGCCCAGTGACAATAGAAATGCCGCTGCGATAGCGACTGCACGGCGAACCCATCGCGGTCGTCGAGGCGCCGGATCAAGCGGTATGGCTTGCAGATCGATGATCGGCGGCTGATGCATTTATCGACCCCCGTTTAAAGCCTCTCTTAAACGCATAGTTTAAGAGCTTTAACTCTCTTGCCTTAATGTTCATCCTGGAGGAGGGCAAGCGGCACATGCCGCGGGTACCAGGCAGGTACCACCCTTCGCGGAAAAGACTGCGCGGAGGCGCGCCGGCCGAATCGCTGCCAGCGGGCCTCCGCGATGAGGTGAAGAACGGGGACCGGTTAGTCTTGTACGGCGCGCCGCCGGCGGTACGATTTGACCGCGACAATAGCACCAAATCCGATCAGGCACGGAACCCAGAAGCTCGGTTCGGGAACCACTTCCAGCGGAGGCCCACCTGGCGGTGGATCACCTGGCGGGGGGCCGCTTGGCGGAGGACCGCTTGGCGGAGGACCGCTCGGCGGTGGACCACTCGGTGGCGGACCGCTTGGCGGAGGACCGCTCGGTGGCGGACCGCTCGGTGGCGGACCACTCGGCGGAGGACCGCTCGGCGGAGGACCGCTCGGTGGCGGACCGCTCGGTGGCGGACCGCTCGGTGGCGGACCGCTCGGCGGAGGACCGCTCGGCGGAGGACCGCTCGGGGGCGGACCGCTCGGTGGCGGACCGCTCGGTGGCGGACCGCTCGGTGGCGGACCGCTCGGCG